>JAEEGJ010011316.1_pt1 | contig 22710 bp, 13 predicted proteins | sample 8958761 | NCBI WGS metagenome assembly JAEEGJ01 (sample SAMN16246546, study PRJNA631951) | gut metagenome | biome: gut microbiome; feature: rumen; material: RS-attached | host: Bos | place: Iran: Karaj | collected 2018-10 | reverse complement strand
ATCACCCAACGACCGCAAACTCCGCGACACCATCCTTGCCATCATCGAAGAGTTTTTCCGTGCCAATGGCGGCGTGCTGCTCTATATCTGTGCTACCGGTGACGGTATGCAGAAGTATCGTTTCCACTTGTTCCTTCGCTGGTTCAATACCTACGAACACCGCGACCTCTACGAGATTCGTACCGTTGAGGACGTGATGGACGATAAGACTCCCAACTACGGAGCTATTATCGTAGAAAAAACGCATCCTGACCTTGAACTGATCCTGGCGCATTTCGATGAGTTGGCCACATTCTTGAAGAAGCCTATCATCTAGTCATTTTTCCACCGGCCTACCGGTGGGGTCGTTGTGTCAAAGCCTCAATGAACACCGTCAATCAATCGTTGCCATTGCAACTTGTTTGCGACGGCAAAGGTAGGGGGAATAAAAAACAAAAAGCCCCTATATAGGGGCTATAATAGGGGCTATATAGGGGGTAAACTATGCTGTCTATCAGCGAATTAGCTAATCATCAAAAATCTTGTCTATATCTTCCGAACGTGCGGGCTGTTTGCCCGTTTCCTGCATCTCCCACTTCTCCTGTGCCAGATTGTTGATGTGCCACAGTTCTTGAAACGGCTTCCACTTCGAGCGCATCTGCAACTTGTCGGAAAACACATCGGCAATATACATAGCCTGCTTTCGTGACGTGGTGGGCAACAGCTGGTAACGTTCATCGACAAAGCCAGCCTTCTGCAATTCCTTCCAATACTTTATGGCCATGCCGGTAGCCAACACATCGGGCAGCAGGCTGCTCTCGTCGCTTTCCGTCTCGGCTTCCAACAACTTCCTGCGCTCCTGCTGCACCAGCTCAATCTTGTGCATGTACTTCATGAAAGCGCTACGGTGCGCCTTCGCGTTCTCCTCGTGGCGACTGGCGTAGAAGTGCTGACCAGCATGAGCGGCATTCACCACCAGACAGCCGTCCTTCCAGTCCACCATTTTGCGGAACGCAGCATAATGCTTGTAGATAGTCTTCTTCAGCTTGTGGTCGTCGTCCAGATGGTCAAACTCCAGTTCACCAGGATAACGCTTCGTACGCTGTATATGCGTAACATCCACATCGAAGACGCCCTTCTCAAACAGGTGCAGCACCTTCTCCAGCCGGTAGTTGTCAATGTCCTCCTGCGTAGGCATACCGTAACACAGGTCCTTCCACTCCTCAAACGTCTTACGCGCACGACGCGGAGTACCAGAGCTCAGGTAGCGGCGCTTCTCGCTCTCATAGAGCCGCTCATACTCGTCGTCACGATGGTGGCGCACCAGCTGGCTGGCAATGTCTGACAACACACCACTCAGCCTTCCCAGCGCATCGTTCACCTGCTGTGTCACGTCGGCCAATTCTGCCGTCAGCGGCATCAGCTCATGCTCCAGCGTCTGTTCCGACAGCTCCAGAAAGTCCACATCGTCATCCACACCTATCACAGCATCCTTAGACACCTCCTGCAGCACCTCCTGCAGCTGTGCCGTCAGCTCCTCCACATCGGCCACAAACGCCATCAGCCGGAACCTTGTTCCAGCCGACGCATCCCGCGTTTTTACGTGTTCTATTTCTTCAAAAAGTCCAGTTAATATCTTCTTACAGTCCATCATTTTTTCCTCCAGATTTTTAGTCGCAAAAGGACTGCAAAGGTACAAAATAATTGCGTACTTTGCAACAACAAAATCAGGAAATTCGAGCACGAAAAATGTTAAATACATCAAATTACACAAAAGGGACGGTTCTTTTTGTGTAATTTCGTCATTTTACATTTCTGATAATGCCCTCGCTGATGCCCGTTATCCTGCAGATCTGGCGGATGCTGGCCCCATAATCCTTCAGCATTCGTATAACATTGTTGCGACTGTCTTTAGCGTAATGCTGTATCGCCGTAATATTGCCGTCGCTACAGATGGTGAGCAAATACTCGCGCACCTTTTCGTCACTAACCCGCACATTGGCCTCATTATCAAAGTCAAGGATGTTGAGCGCCTTGGGAAGAGGTTCATTGATGAGAGCCGTCAGGTCCTCCTTGCTTATCCTTCCAAACACATGATGTGTCGTACAAACAGGCAACGCACAAGTTTTCGTGTGTCAGGGGGACAGGTGAGTGACATATTAGGTGAGGACATATTCGATTTCAGATAACAAGAATCAAAAGCGGACGTTCTTGCGTCTCTTCGGTAGCAGCGGCAAAGCCGAGCGCATCCTTATGTCAATATATTTCTCTTAGCCCATAGGCATCTCGGTTTTTACGGGTTATACATTATTATAATATTGAGTGCCATTTACCGCTGCGGTAAAGGTTCTGACACCATCATGCTGTCGGAAGAGAAATCGTGCTCGTAAGGAATTTCGTGAGCATAGTTCTGGTAGTTACCAAGAATCTGCTCAATATGGATGACCTCAGGACAGGAGTCCCAAGTCACACCACCGCCTATCAGGTACCAGTTGCCACGTTCCTTAGTGGGAACCTTCTTCAGGGAAGGAAAGGCAGAAATAGGCATCAGTATAGAACGGCCATCCTGCAAATCCACCTGAAACATTCCGCGCTTAGGGAACGACAGGCTCTTTATCTTGGGCTTCACATCCCAGTATCCTTCTTTCTTATACATGTTACTTGCCTTTTGTCTTCTTTACCGTTATTATCCGGGTGACAATGAACCTGGTACCTTGTCACCCTATCATTTAATGTGTTTATGTAAACAATTCATCCATGATTATCTCTTTTTGTACCATGTTGTAGTAGTTGTTGTGAGCAACACCGTTCGTTGTTACCATGACAAGGTGGAGGGTGCGTCTGTCCTTCGACAAATCACGATATGCATCAAGTTTGTTTTGCAATTCCTTGGCGTAATCATTTTCTATGGAGAAAGTGCTTACGGAATGTTTCATCTCGCAGATGTCCGTAAAGCCGTCGGCCCGTTGTATGACCAAGTCTATTTGTGCTCCTCGCTGTTCTTTTGAACCGCGAACATACCATGAACATACGTTTGTCTGCACGCCAGAGATACCGAGGGCTGCTTTAATCTGCGGAACGTGCTGGAGGCAGACACGCTCAAAGGCGTGCCCTTTCCAGGTATTATGAGAAGTCGAAGTGCAGGTGTTAAGCCAATAATACTCATCGCTAAAGGCATTTTTCCTGATGCAGAAGTAATAGAACAGCGTGTAGTTGTCTATCAACTGGTACAATGCATTTGTCTCTGCAGTATCGGCGGAAGCGAAACGGCGGACGAATCCACACTCTTCCAATTCCTCCAGTATGGTAGAGAATGTGCCTCCGTCAGAGAGTTTACTTGTTGCCAATATTTCCTCTCTTGTCAGGCCAGAACGTCTGCCGTCGCTCAGGCATTCGATGACCTTGAGATAGTTCTCAGGACGCTTAAACAGCGTGGCGTAAAGTGCTTCAAACTCGTCTCGCAGCTGGGCAGTCTCCGTGAAGAACAGCTGGTCGATATTCTGTGCGACACTCAATCCTTTTTTCAGGAAACTCCAGTAATAGGGTATGCCACCAAGAATCATATACAGTTCCAGCACGTCCTTACGGCCAAAGGCAAGGTTTGCTCCCTTGGCAAAGAGTTCGCACTCGCGGAGCGTGAATGGAACGAGTTTTATGCGTAGGGTCAGTCTTCCGCGAAGGCCTCCCTTGTCCTTCAGGAGTTTTTTGCTGATCCATGAAGTAGCACTGCCGCATACTATCAACACTATGTCTTTCTCCCGACGTGCTGTAGCCCAACCATTCCAAAAACTTTCCAATGCACCAATCAGATTCCCTTTTGGGGTATCCATCCATGGAAGTTCGTCGATAAAGAGCACCTTTTTCCCTGCCGGAGCATTCTTGATGAGCTGTTTCAGCAGTTCGAAGGCTTCAATCCAACTTTTTGGTATGCTGCACTTGGCCATGCCTGCTGCCATCAAGGAGTTTCGGAAGGCTGTCAGTTGCTGGCGAAGCGTTCCTTTGGCCACACCAGTGTGCTGGAAGCAAAACTGGTAGTTAAAGGTCTCGCGGATGAGATACGTCTTGCCTACACGCCGCCGACCATAGACGGCACAAAACTGCGACTCCTCCATTTCCAGGAGACTCAGCAATTCACGTTGTTCTTTTTCACGTCCAATAATCATAGCGCGTTATTGTTTTTATTTAAATCCGCTGCAAATATAATAAAAATATCTCTATAATCAGCGGAAACTTTAATATTTCTTTATGTTTCCGCTGATTATAGCGCATTTTTACCAAATAAGTTGCGTCTTATGTTTTTAAAATACAGCCTTTTGGATATTTCCGGTATCGGTGGGCTTTCCTAACAGGAACTTGTCGAGGAAAGCTTCCACTTCTGGGTATTGACTTTCGGGAAGCATGCAATGGGGATGACCGCCAAGAATGGAGTAACCCATGCGGTCCTCTATGCCAAACTGCTGCCAGACCTTACGAGCGGCCTGTGCCGATACAAGTGCAGAACGGTCGGCCAGCCATTTGTAGTCGGGATTGCCCAGAATGAGTAGGGCACGTGGACAGATCATGGCGCAGAGCTCATGATGGTCGTAAGGCATGCGATAGACACTGTCGCCAGAGAAGGTCGTGCGCATGCTCTCCAAGAACCAGTGATAGTCGGTCTTCTCTAAACATTCTACGCTGTCCTGCTGGTGCGAGATGCGCCATGCTGCAGCCCCACCGCCACCGGGCTCCTGGGCTATGGTGAGGGCGATGCGTTCGTCGAAGGCTCCACAGAAGAGAGCCATCTTGCCGGCATAGGAACAACCCGTGACACCAATATGGCGGGTGTCGATCTTGGTCACTTCCGGTCCTAAGAGTTGCAATCCGTCAATCAGTCGGCTCAGTCCCCATGCCCATTCGCTATAGGCACCATTGGCTTTCAACTCCGGGTAGAGTCGGTCGAAGTTATGTTCTCCCCTGTCGTGATGAGGGCGCCATTGGGAATAATCATTGACCTGGTTTTCATGGAAGGTCATGGTGGCAATGGGGCGGTTCTCAAACAAAGGCTTGGGCAGACTGAGCATGCTGGTACCTATCATCAAGGCATAGGGAGCCTGTCCGGTCTTGGGATAGTTGATGGCAGAACGGAGAGTAAGTGTCTCAGTACCCACAGTGACATCAACTATCAGCGTGTCACCAATCATCCGTGCCTTGATGTGCTGACTGTCAACAGCGGGCTTTTTGCCGATGCCGTAATGCTGGATTTCGGCTGCTATCTCACTGCGACGCTGTTCCCAGTCTTTGAACTGGGTCACCTTACCTTTGCCATTGCTCCATGCCAAAGGGTCGGGCAGTTCGCGGCACTCGGGTAATTGATCGTAGCCAGGCATCTCAGGAACTGCGAAATGGATGCCGGTATGCTCTTGGTCATAGACCAGTGGAGGTTGTTGTGCTGATGCTGCTGAAGTCATCAGACATAATGCGAAGATAATAAGATTCCTTTTCATTTCATCTCTTTTGTATGTGTCTCAATACGTTTGTCACTTTCAATAGAACGCCCCATTTCCTGTGGATTGGCTTTGATTTCCTGTAAGGTGAAGTCTGGGGTGTTATAGGAGTCAAGTAATTGGCGATAGTATTTCTTTGGATGTCTTTGGGGCAACATAAAAGGTTTCGTCGCTTTGCCGTCTATCCCGAAAGAGGAGAAATAGAGTCGGGTGTAAAGTCCGTCATCTCGTCTGCTGGTAAAGAGGAACCAGTGTCCATTGGACGACCATTGGTGCAAGCTTTCTGAACGCTGGCTGTTCACTTCGTCCATCGGTCGTGTCTCACCGGTCTTCATGTCGAGTAGCCAAAGGTCGGCCTCTGGATGCCATACGGAGAAATAACCGTAATTGATTAAAGAATACATGATATAGCGACCGTCAGCACTGACACGAGGCCAAGTCACACTCTTTTTCATCGCTTCGGCGCGTACAAGTGTATCCACTTGCTGTCCCAGTTTTCCAGTTTGCTCGTCAAACGCCACGCGACAGAGGTTATACCGTTGTTGTTGGAACTCTTGTGGGTATGTGCGCTGTAAAGCGGTAATGAAATATAACCACTTCCCGTCAGGAGAGAAGGCGGGGCAGTTTTCTGACCATGTGGATGTCATGACCATTGAGTCGCGTAAAATGGTCTGTTTCTCCACATCATACACAAATACGTCAGAGCTGTTGTCATAAACTTCTATGAGTTTTGGATTTCCCATGTGGAACATCTGTGCCGTCTTATTGGTGGAGAAAGCGATGTATTTGCCTCCAGGGTGCCAGCTTGGATAAACCATCGAGCCCCCTAACGTGTCGTTCTTGGCTTTCAGGAGGTCAAGCTGTCCTTGGCGTTGAATAATGGTGGCACCATGAGCACCTCTCACATGGAAAACATACTGTCCGGCGTGCGTGCTGTTGTTGGTGTGGCAGTTAACACACAAACCGGGAGTCTGTGATGTTTTTAGCAGGGGAGTTTCGTCGAAATTCGATAAGCATCGCTGCCAAATGCCCATGAGTCCATACATGGAATAGCTGGGAGGTATGCGTCGATAGGTGACTCCCCATTCTCCTAAAGGTTGGGAACTGATATAGACGTTAAAGGGCTTATGGCGTGTCCACTCTCCGTCCTTCCTTGTTGTTACGCTTACTTTCAGGTGTGCACCCTTGTTTTTGATTAACAGCTGGTGCCATTCATCTATATCGAAATCGGTATCTTCTCCAGCAGAAGTCAGCTTGTCTCTTTGTGCCCCTTCCACGGTTACAGCCATCCAGTCCACTGCATCGTCCTTCATCGCAAAGTTTAATGGTGCTATATCGGCAGGGATAGTCACTCCGATATAGTCAGGATAGATGTCGGGAAGGCTGCCTGACTCTTTTTCGTGATGAGGCTGAGGCTGGCAACCTGTTAACAGCAGGAGTATGCTGATGATTGATAAGATAAACGATTCCTTCATGCGTGTTTCTTTTTTAAATAGGGTGCCATTAGTAGAACATTGCATCGGGTGTCATGTTGTAAGTTTGTCGCAGATGTCGGCAATTGACATTCTGTTCGATGAGTTCTGGTTGTCTGGCCATTTGAAGTGCTTCTTGTGCCCAAGAGCGGTAAAAAGGAGCCTTTTCCAACAGCTGGGCATATTTCTCCACTAATTCATATCTTCCTGTTACAAGACTCGTCTCTGTCAGTCGTTTCAAGGCTCGTCCGCTATAATTGTAGTTGGGATAGGACATCAGCGCTTCGTAGGCTGCCCTTTGTGACATGTTCAGCCAGCCTAATTTAAGATATAAGTCGCTCATCAGTAATGATGAGCAGCAACTTGACAATGACCCCCACGTGTCACGGATACATTGGCGTAGCTCACTTTCCCCCGTATTGTTTAGCTGCCACTGAGCCAGCAAAGTGGCATAGTAGCAGGAACGCTGGCGCGGAGGGTTCTTTTGCGCTACTGAGAGCAGTCTCTTCCATAAGCCCAGATGTACTAACAGGTCGTACTGCTGTTCTTCTGCTGTTCCTATAAATCCATCTTGTACCTTATAGTCAATTCCTTTTATAATGACACGTAGCGGCCTGTTCGAATGGGGAGCGTATAACAGGATGACGCTGATCAACAGGACACCAGCAACGGCTACACGGGACAAACTTCTAATGGCGGATGGTCGGCCGGAGCCAAGCACCGTCCAAGGAGCAAGTAGTGGCAACAGTATGCATATTGTTCCTGCCATCCACCAGTCTAATAGCATGAGTGCTATGGCAATGGGAAAAACTGCTTTCCCTTGGTGGGGAATGAGGAACGACAATAAAAGGGTTATGAATACAGCCACAGGGAGAGTCATCTGTACGTTGATGTCCAATAGTTGCAACCATAGCCATATAAGAGGAATAAGCGATAGCATCAGTAACCATTTGGGGCATGCTTCTTCCCGCCAGTGATGCCATATACGGCACACGACCTGCCACCAAAGCCAATTCATTATCAAAACGAATACAGCGGTCACTGTTGCCCCCCAGCCGATATAGTAGTAGAATTGAACGATGAACTCACCGATATAACGGGCTAAGCCACCAGGCTCTGATAGACGGGAGCACAGGTAGTCTAAACTATAAAGCCATAGCTGAGACTGCTCTCGGGCAGTCATCAGCCATGGATGGCTATAGCAAAGAAAGCTGAAAACAATGGCAGCTAATACAATACTAATAGCAGGGAGAAATATTTTTCTCATTTAAGTTTATTTGAATAGGAGTTGAGCCATCTGATAGAGGCTTCTGCGCCATGTCAGGAACTCGTGGGCTGTGCCCTCAGATACGTAGCCATGTGCATTGAAACCAGCAGCCTTCAGACGCTCTGTTGATTCTTTGATGGCATCGGGACGCTCCTTACTGCCACAGCTCTGGAAGATAACTTTCACCTGTTTCTTGTCCTTGATATCCTTGGGTTCGTACTGTCCACCGCTCAGCAGACCGTAGTAGCCGAATACCTCGGGACGGCGCAGCGTGATGAGCTTGGTCTCGAAACCACCCATCGACAAACCTGCCATTGCACGGTTCCACTTGTCAGACTTGGTCTGGAAATTGGCATCAATATAGGGAACGAGCTCATCGACGAGAACCGTCTCAAACTCCTTGGCAGTGAATTCCTGCAAACCGCCGAAGCGAATATCATTGGTCATTCCGTAAGTCATGACGATGATGAAAGGCTTGATTTTACCATCGGCAATCAGGTTGTCCATAATCAGGTTGGCATGACCTTGAGTGCTCCAGGCTGTCTCATCCTCGCCCCAACCATGCTGCAGATAGAGCACGGGGAACTTCTCCTTAGGATTCTTGCCATACGTTGGAGGGGTATAGACAAATGCACGACGAACGGTATTGGTGCTCTTAGAAGGGAACAGTACCTGCTGTACGTTGCCATGGGGAATATCCATGCGGCAAGCATAGAAGGCCTGATCGTGGGCGGGAATCTCAATACCGCTCTCCCAACGGCAAGAACCGAAGTAGTTGTTGGTACCTGGGTCGTTAACAACACCGCCGTCAACTGTGATGTGATAGTAGTGGAAACCTTCATCCATCGGACCTTCTGTCTGTCCGACGTATGAACCGTCATAGGTCTTGTGCAGTTTTGTACCGCCACGTCCGCCTAAACCGAGGCTGACAACAACCTCCTTGGCATCGGGAAGGTCAACACGGAAACGAACATAACCCTGTGAGTTAACCTGTGGGAACTGCTGACCAGGCTGGTTCATGACAGAAGGAACGAAGTCTTCCTTGACACCCTCTGTCTCGGGGAAGGCCAACTCTGGCTTAAAGGGAGGCTTTTGTGGACCGCCGAAACCACCACGCTGACGGGGCTTACGAGCAGGACGCTTTGGTATATCCCAAAGGGGAGCCTTCATGTCACGGATGTATTCGTAAGACAGCTTGGGCTTGTATTCAGAGTCGAAAGGCAATGGGTAGTTGGCTACACCAACCCAAGAGTCGCGGTCGCCTAAGTTCCAGAAGGTGACACAGTCAATCACATCCTTATGCTTGCGGAATGCACGGAAAACACGGGCATACTGGTCAGCAGAATGCTGCTTCACGGAATCAGTGACATTCACACCGTCACGGCTGAACTGAAGCTGTCCACCCATTTCTTCGTTGGCACGAATGTCAAGCTCAGTCACATGGATGTGCTTTACAACCTGTTTGTAAAGGCTGATAGCATCGTCAACTTCCTTCTCGGTAGGACCGTAGATGTTGTAGTGTCCCTGCATGCCAATACCATCGATGGGCACACCGGCAGCTTTCATCTTCTTCACCATCTCAAAGATGCGCTTGCTCTTCACGGGGTCGCACTCGTTGTAGTCGTTATAGAACAACAGGGCTTTGGGATCAGCCTCACGGGCAAATTCGAAAGCCTTGGCAATGAACTCATCGCCAAAGAGCTTGTACATCGGGCTCTGACGGTAGGGGTTCTCTGCCTTTACATCGTCGGTGATGGCTTCGTTGACTACATCCCAGCAGTAAACGACGTCCTTGTAGCGGTTGACGATAGCATGGATATGCTTTCTCATGCGGGCATAGAACACTTCCTTCGTGGGATTGTCCTCATACATCCACTTACCAATCTGTGAATGCCACATCAAGCAGTGGCCACGCATCTTGATGCCATTCTGACGACAGAAATTGGCAATACGGTCGGCACCTGCCCAATTAAACTGACCCTCTGCAGGCTCAGTAGGTTCGGGTTTCATGTCGTTCTCGGCGGTCACGCTGTTGAACTCCTTCACGATGAGCGCCTGTTGCTCGGCATTCGTTACATTACGCTGATTGACGGCAACGCCAATCTTGAAATAATCCTTGTAGACGTCTTTCAGTCCTTGTGCATTGGCAATGCTTCCAATCATAGCGAGCACTGCCGTAGTAAGAATAGTTTTCCTCATAAGTTTTTAAATACTATATTAATAATCTGAGATAATTATGTTGTGCGCTTGCAAAATTACAAATAAATATCCAAATATGGTTTGTATTTTGTATCATTTTGTGTCGCAAATGTAACTTTGTCTTGCAATTATCAATAAAAAATGCTAACTTTGCCCTCATCATAACTAAAAATGTATCATTAACAAATTCGTAAACAACCCAACTATGAGGAAACTATTATTAGGCTTGATGGTGCTGTCAGCGCAGTTCTTGTCGGCACAATCGTTCCAGTTATTATCTGAAGGTTACTTCCGTCAGGGCGGTGTGGATGTAATGGCATTCAGCGACTTTTACCCAGAGGGCCATCAGGGAGGTGTCTGTGTCATCATGAACGGACACCGTATTGCCACCAATGGTGATATCCGTATGGAGGCTACACCAGGACAGTGGCAGCCGGTTCCAAAACAATTGAGCAGGAAAGTGCAGGGAAACCGTATTGTTACTACATTGTGTTATCCAGACTCATCGCGCCATCTGACCGGTTTTAATCCGATGGTTTATCCAGACTATGTGTTTACTTATGAAGTCAGTGTGGAGAGTCAGGGAAAGAGTGTTGTCGTGACGGTTGATATTGACAAGCCTGTACCAGACTTCCTTGTAGGTAAGGTGGGATTCAATCTGGAGTTCTATCCAGGATGGCTGTTTGGCAAGCCGTGGGTGATGGACGAACAAGCAGGCATCTACCCGCAACAGCCTAATTCACCGCTTTTACAAACGCCAGAGAATAATCTGCATATCGGACATTTCTTCGCAGGTAAAGGACAGAAGGCTGACATCGACCATCTGAATGCGACAGGCTATAGTCCATTTACCGCTGATAGACTGATAGCAAAGCCTTATGCTGTTGGCAAGAAGTTTACCTCACGTCCTGACGATCCCTACAGTAAGCTGACTATTGAGTCGCTGACAGAACCCTTGAAGCTCTATGACGGACGTATGAATCATAATAACGGATGGTTCGTTCTGCGTAGTGAGGTGAAAGCAGGTACTACCAAGGGGGCGGTGAAGTGGGTAATCACTCCGAACGTGGTAAACACCTGGCGTTATCAACCTGTAGTTCAAATTTCGCAGATAGGTTATCATCCTACTCAGCAGAAGCAGGCAGTCATCGAGACTGATGCCCGCGAAACCGCAAATGCTACTGCACAGCTCATCCGTATTGACGGGGAAGGTGAGACCGTTGCCTTGAACATGCAACCACAGGTGTGGGGTAAGTTCCTGCGCTATCGCTATCTGAAAGCAGACTTCAGCCAGATTCAGCAGCCGGGCTTGTATAAAATCAAGTATGGGCAGTCGGAATCTTCCGTCTTCCGCATTGCTACTGATATCTACGAACGAGGGGTATGGCAACCGGTTATTGAGTATTTCCTGCCTGTTCAGATGTGCCACATGCGCGTAAGTGAGAAATACCGTGTCTGGCATGCTGCCTGCCACATGGATGATGCCCAAATGGCTGCTGTTGGAAACCATATCGACGGCTATGACCAGCGCCCAGGCTTGTCGAAATATGAGGCAGGTGACGTAGTCCCAGGAGTGAACGTAGGAGGTTGGCATGATGCTGGTGACTTTGACTTGCGTGTGGAGTCGCAGGCCGGTGAGGCTTATATTCTGACATTGGCCTATGAGGCGTTCCATCCGGATATTGACGTGACAGCCATCAACCAACAGCGGCATCAGGTGGAAATTCATGAACCTGACGGCAAGAACGATATCTTGCAACAGATAGAAAACGGTGCTTTGACGGTGGTGCGTAGCTACCAGGCACTGGGGCGGCTCTATCGTGGTATTATCTGTAACAACCTTCGCCAGTATGTTTTGTTAGGCGATGCCTCGGCTATGACCGATGGCATTATAGGTAATGACGATGACCGTTGGATATTCACCGAGGACAATCCCTTCCGTGCCATCACTACTGCTGCACAACTGGCAGCAACCAGTCGTGCCTTGAAGGGGTTTAACAACCAACTGAGCAAAGAGTGTCTGGAAATAGCTGTTAAGATTTATGATGAGGCTGACAGCAGGATGAAATTGCAGGCTGCTGTGGAGCTGTATCTGACAACTGGTGAACAGACTTATCTTGATCATATCCTGCAGCAACAGGAGATGATAGTTAAGAACATCCGTCAGACGGGCTGGGTGTTGACACGAGTAGTCAAGAAGATGGAATCGATGAAAGACAAGCGAGCCAAGGCCTTTGTGGTAGCCTACCGACAGGCATTGGCAGGTTATCGTGCCGAATTAGAAAAACTGGCAGCAGAAACACCCTATGGTGTACCTTATCGTCCCTCCATCTGGGGAGCTGGTTGGGATATCCAGCGTTTTGGCTTTGAATACTATTTCCTGACCAATGACTATCCTGATATTTTCCCAAAGGAAACTGTCTTCAATGCCCTGAACTTTATTCTCGGTTGTCATCCAGGCAGTAATTCGGCCTCGTTCGCCTCAGGTGTGGGGGCCAAGTCGGCAACGGTAGCCTATGGGCTGAACCGTGCCGATTGGTCATATATTCCTGGAGGTGTAGTGTCAGGAACAGCATTGATACGTCCCGACTTCCCCGAACTGTTGGAGTTCCCGTTCCTCTGGCAACAAGTGGAGTATGTATTGGGAGGTGGTTCGTCGCACTACATGTTCCTGGTTTTGGCAGCCAGTCATTTGTTGTAGTCGAAGGCCTCTATGTCAACATAACCGCCCTTCTTCTTGGTAGCATAGCAGAAAATGCCAAACTTAGAACCCATGAAGAAACGGCGCCAGTCGAAATTCAGACGGTAGTCTTTGGTACCTATTTGGGTCCATTGGCTGCCGTCAGTGCTATAGTAGAAATTGGCGGCATCACGTCCATGGCCATTGACAGGTCGGAAGTCTGCATCGATGCGGAGGAAGAGTTGAGCGTTGAGCGTTGAAAGTTGAGCGTTGAGGGGGATGCTTTCAATGACTTTCTCCTCAACATTCGTCACTTCCTTGTCCAAATCAGTCAGGGTGACTGACATCTCCACCATCTCCAGGACCAGGTTCTTGCCTTTCTTCTTGATGACAAGGGCACCCGTATCACTGTTGAATGCTGCCAGTCCGGCACAATCACCGTCTTTCATCTTCGATATGTCGATAGCTATAGTGCCACTGCATGTCGGACCTTCCATGCGCTGAGTCAGTGTGTTGGGCGCCAGATAAAGGTTGCTGACCACTCGATTGGTTTTCAGTCTGAGAAAACCTGGGCGTTCCTTGAGCGACCATGCCTCGTCGATGGGGTTATGGTTCCACTGCCAATGCAGTCCAAGTTTGTCGGAACTGAAATCATCGCTCTTTACGATAGCGGTAGCAGGTTGTCCATTGACAAGGGGGCGGACAGTTTCGGGCACTTTGCCGTTTTCATCGCCTAACATCGGCCAGCCATTCACCCAACGACAGGGCATCACAGTCAGTACGCGGCCCACACCACCACGGTCCTGGAATATAATACCTATCCAGTCACCGTCGGGTGTATCGACAATTGTACCTTGTGCTTCATAGGAGAAACCACCGAACTCACTCTCGAGGATAACTTGCTTTTCATATGGACCGTGAATATTGTCGGCGCGGTAACACACCTCACGGCGATGCTTGCCCGGTGCATAAACATGCGAAATCATCAATAGGTAGTATTTTCCATTGTGTTTGATCATGCGACTGCCTTCCAGAATACCTTTTTCATCCTCCTCACGCTGGAATAGCTGCTGGTGGGTGCCCTCAATGACATCCGACAGGTCGGGCTTCAGTTCCATCATTTCGCCGGTGCCGTAGATGACATAGACGCGGCCATCGTCATCGAAGAACAATGAACAGTCGTGGAAATGACGCATTCGTGAGACAATTGTCCATGGCCCCTCTGCTTTCTCTGCAGAGAAAATATAGGTGTCGCCCATAGCACCGCGCTCGTTGGGAGCCAGCAGCGCATAAAACTTGCCATTGTGGTATTTCAAGGATGTTGCCCATTGCCCTCTGCCATAGACAGTACCATTTAGGAGATCGTACTTGGGTGAGTCGGTCAGACGGTCGAAGATGTAACCCACCGTTTCCCAGTTCTTCAAGTCCTTGGAAGTCATGATGGGAGCACCGGGCATCAGGTGCATGGTGGTAGACACCAGATAATATGTGTCCCCCACACGGATGACGTCAGGGTCGGGGACATCGGCCCAAAGCATCGGGTTCTGAATCTTCTCCATGTGCAGCGTCTCGTAGTCGTCTGCACGGACACTTGCTGCCTGCATAAGCAGGATGCTGGTGAGGATAAAATAAATCCTTTTCATCATTCAAAGGGATTTAGTGTAGCTTGTCAAACTTTGCATTCTTTTCCAGCGTCCAGTCCTTACGCTTTAAGAGTCCGGGGGTCTTGCCGGTAAACATTTTGCCAGCTTCCTTGTCGCCCTTCAGTTGCCACTGCAACCAAGCCAATGCCGGAATGGTGAATTCGCCACCGTGAGGTTGGCGATAGGTGCCACCATGACCTACGGGATAGTTGATGACACAGGCAGGTACATGCTGAATGCGACGGAAATCGTCCATACCATTGCCATAGGCAATATCGGTCTCACCTCCCAGCATATACATCACGGGGGTGTGAATCTCCTTCAGTTTCTCCTTAGGAGGCATAGGCATACCGCCTACTGCCTGTCCTGCATTCTGCTGGTTAAACAGACCACTATTGCATATCATTAGGAGTGTGATGCGTGGGTCGGCACAGTTGAAGAGCGTCTGCAGTCCACCGCACGACATACCAGCTACACAGATATTCTTCGTGTCAATCTTTTGGTAGTAGGGCGACTTGGAGTCGGCATTCTGAGCCATAGCCCAGTCAATGCTCTCTATTTGCTGTTGAGTAGATGACATAGGGCCTTTATAGGGTTCTTCCACCATGGGAATATAGCCCGTAGCCAGTACGATGAATCCATGAGAGGCTATCTCGTTGAGGAACTTGAAGTGTTCCCATGGCGAGTCAGTACAGGCACCATTGCCCCATACCAGAACGGGGAGGGGGTTAGTGGCATTGAAGGCCGATAGGTCCTGTGGTACGAAAACGGTGTGAGCAGGCAGTGAAGCTTCTTCTTTCATGATAGACTTATAGCGTCCGGTTCCACCTTCCTCAACAATCAATTCTTTACTTTGGCTACTGGCTGTGTCAATCATCATGAAACAGCCAAGCATGAATAATAATACTTTCTTTGTCATAATCTTAATAGTTTTATTGGTTCATTCTGATGAAAATGGGGATGTGGGTTTTATCCACAGGGGTCGTCACGGTCTGACCGCCCTCATAATGACGTCCAGTCTGTTTGTGCTTCCAACCGCCCTTGCTCTTAGGCAGGTAGGTCTGCCACTCTGTGACACCAGGTTCAGTGACAGGACTGACGAGATAGGTTGGCCCGAACATATATTCGTATTTCTGCTTTAGGGCTTCCGGGTCGTCAGCAAAGTCGAAGACCAGTGGGCGCATCAGGGTGTAACCTTCGTCAGCCACGCGCTTGGCACACTGCTGGATATAAGGTAGCAACTGCTCACGCTCCTTCAGACAGTTGGCAATGACGGCAAGTGCTTCGGAACCATAGTTCCAGGGTTCGGTGTTACTCATATAACCATGTACACGCATCAGTGGCAGATAAACGCTGGTCTCAATCCATCGAAGCATACGTTCTATATAGGCACTGTCAGTGTATTGGTTGTAGGGACGGAAGAAACCGCCAGCATCGTATGTCCACCAGGGAATACCTGCTGCCTCGACGCCCATACCTGCTGTCAGCTGGCGACGGAAGGTCTCCCAGTCGTTGCCGACATCACCACTCCAAAGGGCGGAGCCATAACGCTGGATACCAGGAAAACCGCAACGGGTGAGAATCATTGGCTCGCGTCCTGCAGCCACCAGTCCTTCATAGACGGTTTTATTGACCAGCAGGGGATAGACGTTACGTACCTGTTCACCAGACCATTTGCCATTATTGACGCGACGGCCTGCAAGATCATCGTTTTCCGGTTCTGTAGCATCCTGCCACCATGCGTCGATACCAAGCGGCAAGAGTCGCTCACGGAAGTTCTTCCAATAGGCTTGGGCTGCTTCGGGATTGAAGAAGTCTATCCAGTCAGTTCCTGGGATATAATATCCATCGTGTTCCATCTGGCGGCCTACTACGGAATTCTTATCTATTTTCGACCATACGGAGAGCATCAGCCGGATATCCATTTTGTGGAGACTGTCGGTGAGAGCCTTCGGGTTGGGATAGTTGTTCTCGTCAAACTGCATGGAGTTCCATCCGTGCTTGCCCCAGTACTGCCAGTCTTGAACAATCATGCTGATGGGCAGTCCGTCGTCACGGAATCGCCTGGCTGTCTGCAATATCTCTGCAGACGAATGGAACCGCTCGCGACAATGGATATAGCCAAGGGCCCATGTTGGCATCTGCGGGGCACGGCCTGTGAGGTCGCGATAGGTGGCAATGATTTCATCGGGAGAACCGATGAAAACGGTGTAATCAACGGCAGTGGCTACGGGTGAATGGAAAACAGTAGTATTTTCCACCTTGTTGTAATATAAAACGGGTTGGTCGCCCTTTGACAATTCAGCTGTCAGGTGGTGACGCCCCTTTGCTAACTGCACAATGACTGATGTCGTAGGGGGTAGCCAAACATTCTGCATGTTGATGACGGTATCTCCATCTATCACGAGATGATGGCGACGTGCCATTTTTTGTCCTACGTCCAATAAGAGTGTGTAGTTTCCTGTCTCGTTAACGTTAATATCAGCTTCAAAGATATGGCGCTCGCGAATCTCCTGTTTGTTACCTTCGGTCGAGGTCACGTTCACCACTTCTTGACTGCCAGTACCATTGTTCTTGTTTAATGCGACTTGATGTCCGCAAGGATTGAACTCCGTCAGACCATAGTTATACCACAGAATGCCGTAGCCTTTGCTGGAAATCAGCATGGGGATGGATATCTGTGTATTGACCTGCGTGAGGCGCCTTGACAGTCCACGGACATTGCTGTAGCCATCTTGAAATTGACCGAGGCCGAACAAACATTCGTCTTTGGGTGAGTCGAAGGTCAAGGTTGCACCACCGTCAAGCAGTTCGTGACGGGTAGCGTGAAACAGCGTGTTGCCTTTGCGGTCTTTGATAGTGATGGTATGGTTCTTGTCATCTTTCTCTACTTTGACGTCACATTTGGCCACTTCATCGTGCTTGACATAGAGCCAATCGGGCAGAGTGTCCTTTACGGTTTTATCCTGATATTGTATTCTGACGGCATTACGGGCCACTTTTTTAATGGTCAGATGCCCATTAGTTGAATTCGTCTGCCCGACTACAGATAAACTAACGAGCAGACTTACTGCAAGGGTGATTACGAAATGATTTTGCATGTTGTTAGAAATTTAATATAAGATTCTTCTGTCTGAATAATTGATTCTCGACTGCAAATTTAGCAAATAATATCGAATTGACGAAATATTCTTATTCAAATCTTTCGTAAAATAATTAACCCCCGCGTCAAGTTAAAAAACAGGGGTCTCGAGTCAAATCATGAATTGACTCGAGTCAAAAGGCGATTTGACTCGAGTCAGAATGATGAGGGGCCTTGGCCAATAGTTATCTAATGGGTTAATTCATATGGTTTACAACCGCAAAAACACACAATAGTCCACGACATAGACCTTACGTCAAGAATCGCAATATTAGTTAATCAGGAATATCTTTTCCTTCCCCTTATAAGTAGCCTTAATTGTTGCTCGTCCTTCAACGACAGGACTAATGGTGAACGCTACTGCTTCGGGAGCCTTCTCACAAGTTGCCTGTACCTTAGAACCAGCCTTCATCGGAGCATAGAGCTGGTAACGGTTACACTCAGTATAGCCATTGGCATTGGTGGACATGATGGGCTTAGCAGGGATGTTCAGCTTCTGGCCATCAACAGTGATGGTCACCTCAGGGACGAAAGCAGGCTGTGCACCTACGCCATTCTTGGCAAAGCCTATTCCGTGGAGGTCAAAGAGACCCTGTGGGCGCTGTGGTTCCTGAGGACGACGGCCCCACTGTCCACGCTGTGGCTGTTCGGGCTGCTTAATCTCCGGACCTTCTACTACAAGGTAGATAGCATGCTTACCTGTCAAACCCTCCAAAGCAGGAACCGAGTGAGAAATCGTGAGTGCCTTATTAGCAGTGAAATTGGCAGGGACAACCACCACAGCCACCTCTTCACCCTTCCAAGGATTATCCAGGAGCACATGAATCTTAAAGGCGCCCTTGCCACTGGTTGTCAGGTTGATATTCAGCTTGACATCATCACCCTTCTTTATACCTTCAAAGGCCTTTACGCCCTTGGTGTCCAGAGCCAGGCCACCAAAGCCAAAGTACTTGAAACCGATGATGCTGCCATTCTGAATGCCAGCCAGGTCCATGGAGTTGTTCCAGACGTCGTGGTTGTCCTGCATCCAGTTGTTGCTGTTAGGACCATACATAAAGCAGGCATAACCAGCACTGTAGAAATTATATGGTGGCAGACCGAAAATCTGGAAGCCCTCGCTGGTCACCTCAGCACCAGTATACTCGTTGCCATCGGCAGCTTTCGCAGTCCATACATTATCCTTGGTATAAGGGTCGTAAGCTGTAATCTTCACCACACCGCCCTTGGCAACAGGTTTTTTGTCCCATGTAATCTTGACGGGAGCGACCATTGCCTGACGGGCATTGCCAAAGCCACGGGGCGGACGGTGGTAGAAGACATACCACTGACCATTGATTTCCTGTAATGAACCATGGGTGTTGTGAGCAGCATTGGTGGTGATTAGCTTAGAGCCGTCCTCGTTCAGGACAACACCACGTGAGTCAACGAGCACGCCACCGGCACGCCATGGTCCAAGGGGTGAGTCACCATAGGCATAGCGCAGGGCAGAGTTGGTGTTACCCAAACCATACTCCTTGCCTGAGTAGCCAGAGAACACCATCACGTATTTGTTGCCTACCTGACGGATAGACGAAGCCTCAAAGAAGTTGAAGTCCAACGGGTTTTGTCCCTTGTAGAGGGCTTTGTACTCGCTACCTGGCTTGTCAAGCAGACGACCATCAAAACTGCTGGCAGGGATGAACGGGTCGATGAGTTCGGTACCCTCACGCTTTGAGAACATGGTGTTCTGGTCGAGCTCGCAGGCTGTAGAGTGCTGAAAACCATAGAATACGTATGCACGGTAGCCTTTGTCGAAGTCTTTGTCCTTCTTGTTGGTAATGGTCTCAATGAACACTGAGGGGTCAAAGTCAATGAGTGAGCCTGGCAAGCACTTGGTACCATCTTCCGTCAGGTTGACAGGTGTGAAAGGACCATTGGGACGATCGCCTTTGCAGACCATCGGCACACGTTGCCATCCGCGACTGTGAGGATAGAGCCAATAGGTCTTCTTGCCCGTCTGCTTATCGACGGTCTCTACGAGGTCAGGGGCAAACATTGTGTCCCACTGGCCATTGACAAACCATGTGAAGATAGGACCCTCATCGCGCCATTGCGACAGGTCTTCAACAGGTGCCGACCACATACGGATGTCTGGTCCACAGTATGCCGTATAGGTAACGTCATGCGAGCCAATGATATAGGCACGGAATTTACCAGGATGGTCGGGGTCTTCAAAGACACGTGGTTCACCATCGGGCAGATGCTCCCACAAGGGAAGATAAGGGTTCTGTGCCATGACTCCCAGAGTAGCCAAGCACAGGATGAATGTTGATAATACAGTTTTCTTCATAGTTAGTTATTACTTAAATTGCCAATAATCGAGACGGACGTCACCCTGTGCCTTGTCGAAGCAGAGGTAGAGGTCATGAACACCTGTAGCACCGTTGACCTTCGTATTAAATGTCTTGTATTTTTCAGCAGATCCAGTGCTTTTGATGACTGCCGTTCCAATAACATCGCCCTTCACACTGTCGAGTCGCAGGGTAATTGTGCAGCCAGCCTGGGTAGCAGCGGCGGCGACGATGCTGAACAGCTTGGCACTCTTGCCAAAATCGACACCACGCAGACGGATATACTCACCATCATTGATGTCGAAGATGTACATGTTACGCTTACCGGTAGACTCGGGCATGTCCTTGACGACACCGGTATTGGGAATGCCCATCTTGGCAGACTTCAAGCCATAGCCCCAGTTCATGGTCTCAGCCTCTACACGCTGATAGGGATTGAACCAATGTAACTGTTTGATCGGTTGCTGGTCGAGCCAATAGGGAACCTCCTGAATGGTACCGTCTGCATTGTAGGTGATTTCAGTGGCGGAAACACTGCGGCGTTCATGATGAACGAAGGTCTCAAGATGCATCAGGTCGTAATTTTGTCCGAAAACATAAGAATGTCCCTTGAAATCACAGATACCAGGGTGGTTGCCCCTGTCGCGTTCGGTGGGACGCATGATGTAACCTTTCCACTCCCAAGGACCTGTAGGAGAGTCGCTCATAGCATATCCCAACGCCTCAGGACAACAGGTAGAAGCAAAGGCCAGATAGTATTTGCTCTCCTTACCTTTTGAAGAGGGGTTGGGGTTGAAGCTCCGCTTATAGAACCAAGGTCCTTCCTGATAGTTTGGAATATGTGGCAACTTGGTGACTTCGCTGGTAAGGGATGTCATGTCGTTACCGAGTTTTGCCCAGAAAGTATGGGGGTTGCCCCAGTACATATAGGCCTGTCCGTCATCATCGGTATAAACAGAAGGATCGATGTCGAACCAGTTACTCTGATCCCATACCAACGGCTTGCCTAAAGGATCCTTGAATGGACCGTAAGGAGAATCTGCCACCAATACTCCAATACCATGCCCGTGGAGTGGGGCATAGAGATAGTATTTCCCATTGCGCTCCACGGTCTGAATGGCCCAGGCTCCGTTCTCACGACTGCGCCAAGGGAAATCCTTCAACGAGGCCACAGCACCGTGCTCTGTCCAGTTTACCATATCGGTAGTACTCCACAGCAGCCAGTCGTACATAAAGAAACCCGCAGAGCCCTTCTCATTCTCGTCGGGAATATCCTCTGGAGAGGCGTCGTGTGAGGTGTAAAGGAAAATAGTGTCACCAATGACCAGTGGCGAAGGGTCTGCAGTGAACTTGGTCTGGAAGAGGGGCATGTTCACTTGTTCCAAGCCTCGCATCTCCCACCAGTCGAAATTAAAGAGCTGAGGACCTTTGCGTCCTGTAAATACGAAGAATACATCGTGGCAGCCCTTAGCAATAGCAGTCAGATCGGTTGTCAATGTCTGCCATTCCTCCCAACCGCCTGTTGCGGGGACTTCCAGACGGCCTAACAGTTGTCCGCCAATGCTGTCAATACGTATTTCAATGGCTCCGCCGCGCAAACCACTGGCCACGCGAGCCGTAAAGGTGCGAGGAATCTTAGTGTCGAATGCCACGTTCTGTAGTTTGATGTAATCACCGTTGTGGATAGCTGTCACATAGACGCCAATCTTGTTGTTCTGAGCAGTTTTAACACCTTTCGAGAAAGCCATTGTCTCGGCTTCCACCTTACGGAAGGGATTGAAGGTGCCTACAGGTTTCACACCTTCGTCAGTCGGCATGATGGTTGGGAAACTGCCGTCGGCATTATATTTGAATTCCTCGACGGCAACGCTACGTCCAAAGCCGCCACCTTGTGGTAATTTCCCGGTGTGGTAGAAGAAATAGCTGTGACCTTTGTAGTCGGCAACACCAGAATGGTTGGTAAATGAGTTGGTGTTACACAAAGGCATGATCTCTCCTGCATATTTCCAAGGACCGGCAGGTGAGGGAGCTGTACTGTAGGAAATATGTTCAGGAACACCACCTGCAGCATAGATAAGTTGGTAGGCCTTCGAACTGTCAACTTTATACTTCTTATTGTCAACTTTTCTAATCCAGGGTCCTTCTACATAGCTGTCCTTGTATTGCTTTCCCTTCTCACGCTTGCTCATGATAGGTCCGCCGAAGGCCTCCTCTGTCATGTCAAGCAGTCCCAGTTCACCACTGTACGATACCATGTCTTCATTCAGTTTCAGGTAATAGCACTGGGGGTTGCCCCACATCAGCCATGCCTGACCGTCGTCGTCAATCATCACCGTAGGGTCGATGTGGTCCCACGAACCGTTCTCAAACAGCGGTTTTCCAATGGCATCACGGAACGGACCTGTAGGACTGTCGCTAACGGCTACACCGATGGCCATACCGTTCGAAATCTTGGAATGGGCACAGATATACCAATAAAACTTTCCGTTCCGCTCCACCCACTGGCTTGCCCATG
>JAEEGJ010011314.1_pt1 | contig 22713 bp, 12 predicted proteins | sample 8958761 | NCBI WGS metagenome assembly JAEEGJ01 (sample SAMN16246546, study PRJNA631951) | gut metagenome | biome: gut microbiome; feature: rumen; material: RS-attached | host: Bos | place: Iran: Karaj | collected 2018-10 | reverse complement strand
AGCATCGGTGACTACATCATCGAAGGCACGGCATTCGTTCCTGCCGGCTGATTTTTAGCTGGGCATAAAAAAAGGCTGTCACCATAAAAGGTGGCAACCTTTTTTTTTAGAACAAGAACGCGCTCGCGATACCGAAATAAACAAGAAGCGAAATCGCGTCAACAATTGTCGTGATGAACGGACTCGCCATAACAGCCGGGTCGAACCCCAGCTTCTTTGCGACGAGCGGCAACGTACATCCGATAATCTTCGCGACAAAAATCGTCGCCGCCATCGTCAGGCACACAACAACCCCGACAAGTATCGTAACGTCCTCGTTGCGGAGCAGAAGCTTGTCCACCAGCATAATCTTTCCGAAACAGACGACGGCAAGCGTAAGTCCGCAAAGAAGCGCGGTTCTCGCTTCCTTCCAGATGATGCGCCCCAAATCGCGGAACTCTACTTCTCCCAGCGAGAGCGCGCGGATTATCGTTACAGATGACTGCGAACCAGAATTACCGCCAGTGTCCATCAACATCGGGATAAACGCAGTAAGAACGACGAGCGTAGAAAGCGCGTTCTCGAATCCTGTGATGATCATTCCGGTAAAAGTCGCGGACACCATGAGCAGCATAAGCCAGCCGATACGGTGCTTGTACAGGTCAAACGGCGTAGAACGCAGGTATGTTTTCTCCGACGGAGTCATACCAGCCATGATCTCGATATCCTCGGTTGCCTCGTCTTCCATAATCTCAACAGCTTCGTCAAACGAGATTATACCGACCATCCTGTTGTCACCGTCCACAACCGGTATCGCATAGAAATTATATTTTGAAAGGAGCTTAGAAACTTCCTCTTTGTCTTCGTGTGTCCGTACGCTTATTACGTTCGTTTTAACAAGTTTGTCTATATTTATGCTGTCGTCTTTCGCAAGAAGAAGGTCTTTAACAGAAAGGCGGCCGATGAGCTTTTTGTTTTTCGTCACATAGCACGCATAGAACGATTTTTTATCAAGCCCGGTTTTGCGCAGCTGGTTTATCGCCTCGCCTACCGTAATGCCCTGACGGAAAGCAACATACTCGGTCGTCATAATAGAACCGGCGGAGTTTTCCGGGTACTGCAGCAGCTGATTGATATCCTTGCGAGTCGCTGGGTCAACCTGGCTCAAAATACGCTCGACGACGTTCGCAGGCATCTCCTCAACAAGGTCTGTCGTATCACTTACGTACAGCTCGTCAAGAATAGCCTTCAATTCTGAGTCAGAGAAGCCTTTTATAAGAAGCTCCTGAAAGTCGTTATCCATCTCGACGAAAACGTCCGCCGCCGTAGATTTCGGAAGCAGACGGAATACGACAGGAACTTCTTTCTCATCAATGCGCTCGAAAAGAGCAACAAGATCGGTCGCTGCCATTGTCGAGACGACATCTTTTATTGTGGTGTATTTTTTTTCATCCAAAAGGGTTTTAATCATTCCCTGAAAAGTAGCGTTGAATTCTGCCATTCTTTTATCCTTTTTTGTGGAATTTTCTCTAATAAAAAAGATGGCTTCGTATTCGGGAACGTCACGCGGAAAAAGCGCGGCAAATTATATGCGTTTCAGAAGAGAACTGCACACGACAATGCGGCAGTCGAGCTGAAACTCTTACCCGGATACGGGCCGCTACTACTACTGCCTTCGTCCATAGTGCATTCCTCCTTTTTTAAGATGAGGCGCAGAAACTTCCGCAAGAAAAGTCGCTTCTGCTAACGCAAATATTAGTCAATATCGCCCTATTTGTCGAGTATTTTTTTGAAAAAAAATCCAAAAAAATGGAGAAACTTCCGCATCTTTTACAGGCAGAAAAACATGTTTTTCCGGGCAGCATCGACGGCTCATAAAAAAAAGGAGTCGCCCTTCTGACAGAAAGGCGACTCCAACAAGGGAGAAACAAAAAAGCACTATTCTTTTACAGCTCCGCTTGTAAGACCGGCAACAATCTCTTTCTGTGCGAGTGCGTAGAAGATAACCGCCGGAATAAGCGAAAGTGTAAGATAAGCCAAAACACGAGCCCAGTCTGTTGCGTACTGTCCTTGGTACTGCATAACACCGAGCGGGAGCGTGAACTTCTTCTCATCGTTAAGAACAAGAAGAGGAAGAAGGAACTGGTTCCAGCTACCAACGAGCGTAAGAACTGCAATCGTTGTAATAATCGGTTTAGAAAGCGGGATTACCATTCTTAAAAGGAATCCGAGCTTGCCGCAACCGTCGATTGTAGCCGCTTCTTCCAAATCCATAGGAATCTGCGCAAAGAAGCTTCTTGTAAGCATCGTGTGGAATGCAAGATTGAAAGCTGCCTGCGGGAGCATAACTCCTATATATGTGTCCAAAAGTTTTATATCACGCATCTGCAAGTACATAGGAAGGATTGCAACTGCAAGCGGGAACAAAAGTCCGAGCAATATGTAGTTGTAAAGCAATTCTCTTCCGAAGAACTTAATTCTTGCGAAAGTAAAACCTGTAAGACAGCAAAGTACAACGTCGAAAACGACTGTTCCCACCATGATAATGAACGAGTTAAAGAAACTTCTCCAGAAGTTTGATGTCGGAGAAAGAAGCGTTTTGAACGTATCGAACTGGAAAGGATTAGGAAGACCAAGTAAGTCGCCTCTGAGCTGTCCGATAGTCTTAAATCCGCCCATCAACATAACGTACAATGGGAAAAGCGTATAAATAAGGACAAGTACAAGAAAAACTATTTTAAGTGTTTTATAAACAATGTTCGTATTAGTCTTATTCATTTTCTACCTCAATTGCCTTTCTTAACCAGGCGCTGATATACGGCATTGAACGTTACACAAATTACGAAAATTACGATAGCTATTGCACTTCCGTAGCCCATGCGTGAGCGTCTGAAACCGAACTTATAGAGGTATGTAACCATTGTTTCTGCTGAGTTAACCGGGTCACCTTTACCCATTGCCCATATAATATCGAACGTTTGTAACGAACCGACGATACAGAAGAACAATGTTACAACGATTGTTGGAAGAAGAAGCGGGATGATGATACGTGTGTTAAGCTGCCACGGAGTAGCACCATCGATAGCGGCTGCCTCACGGATATCATTTGAAATACCCTGCAAGCCTGCGATATAAAGGATCATGTAAAGACCGAAGTATTTCCAAATAACTACGATCATAATAGCATTGAAAACCGTATTCGGGTCACCTAGGAATCCGTCTACCGGTGCAGGGAACAAGGCAGAAAGGAATGTTGTTGAAATACCGTATTGCGGATTGTATATGAACATCCATACAACACCGGCAATAACTTCTGAAACTACGTATGGAATGAAGAACACCGTACGGAGCGCAATGTTCGCCCTGGATTTCGATGAAATAATGAGTGCAAGAACAAGAGCTATAGGAAGCTCTATAAGGAGCGACAGAACAATTATCTTAACATTATGTCCGAATGATTTCCAAAAGACATCATGTGTTAATATCTCTTTAAAGTTGTCTAAACCAACAAACTTAGTTGTTGATGCGGTTCCTTCCCCTGTAAGGGGACCATATCCTTTCCAATTGAAAAGACCGTAAACCGCTGCCTTAAAAACAGGAAGGACTACAAAGAATGTGAAAATAATAAGAGGTACAATAAGGAATGCCATGGCAATCCAAAAATTCTGTTTTTTCTTATTAAGCATTTAATACTACCTTCGTTAACAATGTTTAACTAAAAAAAGAAGAAAAAACCGGAACAGAGCTAACTGTTCCGGTTTAACTAGTCAGTCGGACTATCTGTTAGCTTCCCAAGAAGCCTGAATCATATCAACAGCTTCTTTTGGTGTCTTTGTACCAGCATAGATAGCTTCACAAGCAGCCTTGATGTCTTCACCAACAGCAGCTGGGAGGAACTGATCGTAGTACAGCTGATAGTAACCAGCAGCCTTAACAGAAGCAACAACGTCTTTCATAACAGGATCGATGTAGTCTTCATATCCAGGAACAACTGGGCAAGCATTAAGCTTTGTACAGATGATCTTGTAGTTCTCTGGCTCATAGAATGATTTGAGGAACTCAATTGCTTCATCTGGAGCATTCTTTCCGATGATGTAACCATCGCCACCACCCTGTGTATCAGAAAGGAGACCAGCTCCGCCTTCTACTGCTGGGAATGACATTACGCCCCATTCATCGTTGTAGCCTTTTGTTGCATTGTCTTTACCTGTTGACGGTGCCCACTGTCCCATAAGAGTCATAGCACATACGCGGTCAGCAACGAGAGCTTCCTGCTCTGCCTGTGTTGTAGCCATGAAACCATCCTGGAATGGTTTTGTGTCTACGAAGTCTTTGAGCATTTCCATAGCCTTGAGGTATGAACCTGTGTTGAAAGCGCCTGTTCCATTGTATGCAGCAAGGAAGTCTGGCTCACCACCAAGACGCTGTGCAAGGTATGTCCACCAGTAGAATCCTGTCCATGTCTCTTTCTCACCAAGAGCTACAGGAGCGTATCCCTTTGATTTAAGAACGTCACAGCTCTTAAGGAACTTTGACCATGTTGAGAAATCATCTGGAGTAAGACCGCAGTCAGCAAATACGTATTTGTTGTACCAGAGACCTACTGTACCGAGTGAGTAAGGAGCACCATACTGCTTTCCGTTGAAAGCGTAAACGCCCATAGCACCTTTACCGATCTGAGAGATGTTACCTGTTGTAACATAGTCGTTGATTTCGCGGAGCATACCAGCATCAGCCTGCTCAACCATTACACCACCACCCCATGAGCGGAAGATGTCCGGTGGGTTACCAGACTGAACAACTGTAGCTACTTTCTGCTTGAAAGCTTCGTTTTCAAGACATGTAATCTCAATCTTTACTCCTGGGTGTTTAGCCTCGAAGTTGTCAGCAATCTGACGCCATGCAGCCTGCTGCTCATCTGTTGTGTCCAGATGCCAGAATGTGATTGTTTTTGTTGCGGATTTTGTCTCTTTTGCTCCACCAGCGAAAACTACGCCGCAAGCAAGAACGAGAACAAGCATGATAAGTGAAATCTTTTTCATTTATACTTTCCTCCTAAATATTTTAACCTATACAGGTTATTTACAGTTTATGGGTGTTTTTTCATTGGAGAAATAGGAATTTTACCCTAGTAAGAGAATTTCCCTAAATCTTATTCGAGGTAATCAATTTTAAGTAATATCACGAAATACAATTTTGCGAAGTTAGTTGAAAAAAGCAACTTTGTTATATTTTTTTCAGTGATTTTTTTTGCTGTTTTTTTTAAAAAATACTCGACAAACAGGGCGATATTGACTAATATTTTTTTAGCAAAAAAATATCCAAAATAAGGAGGAATGCACTGTGGACGAAGGCAGTAGTAGTAGCGGCCCGTATCCGGGGAATAGTTTCAGTACGGCTGCCATGTTGTCGTGTGCAGTTCTCTTCTGAATCTTCCTATATAATGCACCATGTTTTGTGTGGTGTTCCCGAATACGAAGCCTTCTTTTGATTATTGAGTAAACAACAATTTACAAGAGAAATCTGCGTGTATCTGTTTTAGGTTTGCGCGCAGGTGAAGGAAAAAGAATGGCAGAATTCAACGCAACTTTTGAGGGCATGATTAAAGCCCTTTTGGAAGAAAAAAAATTTCCTACTATAAAGGATGTCATTTCGACGATGGCACCTACTGATTTGGCGGCTCTTTTTGAGCGAATCGGTGAAGAAGATGCGCCGGTTGTTTTCCGGCTACTGCCGAAAAGCAAGGCTGCTGAAGTATTCGTCGAGATGGACAATGACTTTCAGGAAGCCCTTATAAAAAGCTTCAACGATAATAAGCTGAAAGAGATTCTTGACGAGTTGTACGTCAGTGATATTACAGACCTTGTTGAGGAAATGCCGGCGAATGTCGTTGAGCGTATCTTGAGCCAGATTGACCCTGCTACACGTAAGGATATCAATCAGTTGCTCCAGTACCCGGAGAACTCAGCCGGTTCTATAATGACGACTGAGTATGTGGCTTTCAGGCAGGGCATTACGGTAGGAGAGGCGATACAACAGCTGCGTAATACCGGGCTTGATAAAAAATCATTCTATGCGTGTTATGTAACGAAAAACAAAAAGCTTATAGGCAGGCTTTCCGTTAAGGACCTTCTTCTTGCGAAAGACGACAGCATAAACATAGACAAACTGGTTAAGACAAACGTCATAAGCGTAAAGACACACGAAGACAAAGAGGAAGTTTCTAAACTCCTTTCAAAATACAATTTCTATGCGATACCGGTTGTTGACGGCGATAACAGGATGGTCGGTATAATTTCCTTCGATGATGCTCTTTCAGTTATGGAAGACGAGGCAACCGAAGATATCGAAATCATGGGTGGTATGACCCCTTCTGAAAAGACGTATCTTCGCTCTTCGCCGTTCGACTTGTACAAGCACAGAATCGGCTGGCTGATGCTGCTCATGGTGTCCGCGACTTTTACCGGAATGATTATCACCAGCTTTGAGAACGCGCTTTCTGCCCTTGTCGTGCTTACGGCATTTATCCCGATGCTTATGGATACCGGCGGTAACTCCGGCTCACAGTCATCTGTTACGATAATCCGCGCGCTTTCTTTGGGCGAAATTGAATTCCGCGATTTGGGGCGTATAATATGGAAAGAAGCACGGACTGCGCTTCTTTGCGGAATTACGCTTGCGGTTATCTGCTTTGGTAAAATCATGCTCGTTGACAAGCTTCTTCTGAATAACGAAGAGGTTACGGTGCTTGTTGCGGCTGTAGTGTGCCTTACAATGGCGGCGACGATTTTTGTCGCAAAGATTATAGGTTGTACGCTGCCGCTCGTCGCGAAAAAGCTTAACTTTGACCCTGCTGTTATGGCAAGTCCGTTCATCACGACAATCGTCGATGCGGTATCGTTGCTTGTTTATTTTGGCATTGCAAGCGCGTTCTTATTTTAGATACACAAAAGAGGATGTCCAAGAAGTAATTTCAATACTTTATTAAAAGCGCATAGCCAACACCCTGCATATGCCACAAGTTCAGCCCTACGGGCTTCAATAGTGGCCATGCAGGGGACCTGTTGGCTACGCGCTTTTGAAAGCAATCATCTTAATGGCATTTGTATCAAAATGAATGCAAATGCCAAATCACACAATCACTTGTTCTGTAATCAGCCAGCTGCTACGATTGCAGTTCCTTCAATGATGTAGTCACCGATGCTCAGAACTGCGTATACTTCGCTGCTGTAGTAAATATCCTCGCCTTCGCCAAGGTTCGTCGTATCAATCCAAATGCGGATTGTTCCGTACTTGTTCGTCTTAATTACGCGTTCGTAATAAACTGTTCCTCTGATTGTGGCTTTGTACAGCTCTGTTGTTCCTGAAATGTCAACATACTTGTTAACTTCGCCATACCAGTCGGCATCAGGATCGTCTGCATCCTCATAACTCATTGAAATGCAGAATTCAGAAACCATAAGTCTTGGATATTTGCTTCCTTCCCAGTCCTTTTGAAACATAAAAGCAGTTTCGTCCGTTTCTTTAACTTTTGTGTATGTTCCTGGCTTAATTGTCTTGTAAAGGAAATCTGACATGCCGCTTTTGGGAGTAAGTGACGGAATAAGTTCTTTAAGGAATTTTACGCCTGTTTCAGAGTCAAGCTCCTGTTCTTCTGTGAAATACTCGTCTTCGTAGTCATCCCAGTCATAATCGCCCCAGTCGTAGTCACTCCAGTCGTAATCATCGCCGTAATCGTAGTCGTCCCAGTCATAATCGCCCCAGTCGTAGTCACTCCAGTCGTAATCGTCGCCGTAATCATAGTCGTCCCAATCGTAATCACCCCAGTCGTAGTCGTCACTTGATGATGTGTCCTCTGTGAAACCCATGAGAACAGATAAATCATCGAGTCTTGTGTTTATAACTTCAAGGTCAGCATCGGAAACTGAAGAAGCATATACATCGAGCATGGCATTGATTTCGTCCATGGAGTCGTCATCTTCAGTAGCGAACAGTGCGATAAGATCAAAGAAAGATTTCATGTAGCTGTATGCTACGCCGTATGTTATGGTGAAAACTTTTTCCAACGCGTTAGAACCGCTTATTCCAAGCTTGTTCAGTTCTTTTGTGACATTTTTGTTTACGTTGGCTGGAATCATTGCCATTATTTGTGACAGATTCATATTTTCAGAGTCTAAATCAGTTTCAATGTTAAGCTGTTCATCGAGCAGAGTGTCAATTTCGGACCAGTTGTCAATTAATGCATCGATATCGCTTGTTGTGAGTCCTACCGATTTCGGGCTTGCTCCAAAGAGCGAAGCTGCCAGCAGTACCGTTAGAAATATGGCACAAAATTTTTTTGTCATATTCAATCTCCTTTAATGCGTAGGCGATGCGTCAAAAGGGCGCAAATCGCGATTTTGCCATGATAATATTCTACTATTGTAACACAAAAACGGATAAAAACAATATAACTGCGCAGTGTGCCCTTTTTTGTTGCTTTTTCACGTTCTGTCTTTTATTATAATGGTATGAGTAAGAAATCTTTGTTTGTGCTTTTGGTTTTCATCGTTATTTTGGTGTTGGCGGCAACGGTCGGGTGCATTCTGAAATTTCAGGAGAAGATAATCGCTCAACTGGAGGACCAGATTCAGTATCTTGAAGAAGAATTTGTCCCGATGAAATTCGAGATTCTTGAAAAGAAGAATTCTAATATAGCCGTGAAGATAAAATACTACGACATGACGGGGGATGAGGTTGGTTCTTCTGAAGTGAAGTTAAGCGGCAATGAGCTTCATTTTGATTTTGAGGTGATAAAATTTTCCGAGAAAGCGTTCATTTTCTTCCCGTGCGGAGTGTATACTGATACAATGGCGGCCGCGGACGAACAGAAGATTTTTGACGATTACGACAAAAACGGATTTCCGAAGATATATGAAGGCATGAAACTTTTCGACAAAGATGGAAAGCCGCTTGACGAAGAAGGCGAAAGCCAGATAAAGGACCAGCTTTCCAATTATTTTGCGATAGCTTGCAAAGGCGGCTCTGTTTCGCAGACGGAGCAGCATGGCGTTGCGGTTCATGATCTTAAGAAGATTTCTGAATTTAAGAAGGGCTTTGTGTACAAAGTCGTATGCCATCCGCATTCCGGCGGCATAGAGATTGTACCGATGAAATGATATTGGTGTTGTTTATATTTTAAGCAACGACGTTTTATATATAGCAGAAAGCTGCGTAGCCGAGTTTTTGAAACGAAAAACATGTGACGAGCGAAGCGAGGAGGTGTTTTTTCGGAGCAAAAAATCGGCGAGAGCAGCTGTTTGGTGTAAATTTATTTCTGTGGTTGATGCAGTTTGCATAGATTAGGAGATGCTTCAATTATGAATGCTTTTGTAAATACGATTATTCTTGACGTGCTGATAATGATCGCTGTTATTTACGCGATGGTTTTGCTGTTCTCGTTTGTGGGCTTTTTGGTCGCCGTACACGACGAAAGAGTTGCTGGCGGTCCGCGGCGGCGCAAGTTCCCGATTTTCCGCGAGCAGTTGCGTCATTATGGCGGGCTTATTTGTAAGGAAGCTTTCCCTATACTAATACTGTGCGCCGTAATAATAGTGCTGAACCTAAGCTTCCGCTTCTCTGACGAGATAAAGCTTTGGTTTTCCGAGCGCGTTAATTACGACACCGTTCCTGTTGTCGCCGCCGCGATTGACGGAATTGCGCTTATATGGCCGCTCGTGAGCCCGTTCCTCATTCCTGTGGTGACTGTTCTTGTGCTTCTTTTGGTGCTTTACGCTATAAAAGACTCGTCTGACGCAAGGGCTGTCGCTATGATAAACAACGGCGGCAAAAAACTGCGCCGCAATGAAAACGCATTCCTGTTCTGTAATTCGCTCGAAAAAGGCTTTGTGAAGATTTGCGCAAAATTGCCGCGCATCGTCGTGATTATTGCGGTGCTTGTGTGCATAAACTCGTTGTTGCTTATCGGTGGTTCGCTTAAGAGGATATTGCAGGCGAACGAGCGGATAAAGGAATTGCAGACAATTGTGAAGAATTTGTCGCGGTCAGAGACGGTTGCCAAGGTAACACTGAAAAGCGTAAAAAGCATTCCGGGCCGCAAGACGCCCGTCCGGCTTTATTCTGTGGAAGTTTTGTCCGCCGCCGGGGAAACGGTCTCTACCCAGAATGTTGAGCTTGAAGGCTCTGAATTCGTTATAGACTGCATTAACATAAACTTTGATTACTCGCAGATTGCTTCTGGTGAAAAATCGAACCTTGCGTACCCTTACCGGGTTTATTCGGAGCTTGTCCCGGCGGCGGAAGGCATTCCGCTTGAGTGCATGTTCAATGAGGACGGTATTCCGTTCATTTTCTGCCTGGAGCAGGACGAGATTTACGGCATTAAGGAAGATGCTTTCTATTCGCGGCTCGCCGAGCTTATGGGCGTTATCGGTGACGATGATTTGAGCCGTGAGATGGGTATAAGAAGCACTGTGGGCAATGCGCCACGCCTGCGCATGAACGTGGGCGACGTCTATTTTATCGACGTTGAACAAACCGGCGGCATCAGCGCATACAAAAAACAGTTTTAGTCTGTTTAGTTCGCGAACGAAACAGTGCGCCATTAAAAATAATGGTTTTGCATTGATTTTCGCGCGGTTTTTACTGAAAAATGCGGATTCTATATTGCAGTATATGACTGCGTAGCCGATTTTTGGGAACAGAAAACATCTGCACAAGCGTAGCGCGGAATTCCGCAGCGTAGCTTCGAGCGAGCCGTTTTCTGGGACCAAAATCCGGCGAGAGCAGTCGGGTACGGGAAATGCACGACAGCATTTTTCAGTATAGAACGTGGTATAATACATATAAAAAAATATTTTTAAGGGGGAACAATATGAGTGATTCAAAAGCGGCAGAAACCGCTAAAACAATCGCACAACCGCTGGACAAGCGGACAAAGTGGAGCTACTGCGTCGGTGCAACTGGCCGTGATATGGCGTACGCCCTCGTAAGCATGTATCTTATAACATACATTCAGTACACGATGAAGCTTACCGTCGCGCAGTACGGCGCAATATCGGCTATCCTTGTCGTGTGTCTTATTTGGGATGCAATCAATGACCCGATGATGGGCATTATCATAGAAAACGCGCGTTTCAAGAGCGGCAAATACCGCCCGTGGATATTGCTTGGCGTTATTTTGAACGCAATCGTTATTGTGATGTTGTTCACGTTGCGTCCGGAAGGCTGGGCGTTCGTTATTTTCTTTGGAATAAGCTACTTGTGCTGGGGAATGACGTTCACTATGAACGACATCTCTTACTGGGGTCTTTTGCCCAGCCTTTCCAGCGACGCGAAAGAGCGCAACTCTCTTGTTTCGCTCATGAGTATTTTCTGCTGTGTCGGTCAGTTCGCAATTGCCGGTGTTATCCCGATTGTCGTAGCCGGAAACGCTGTAAACGCTTACCGCATCGCCGCTCTTGTAGTTGCGTTGTGTTTCCTTGCGTTCCAGCTGCTCACGTTCTTCGGCGTAAAAGAGCGCAAACGCCCCGCACAAAGCGAGCAAAGAAAACTTTCGCTCAAAGATATGTTCAAAATCTTTTTGCGGAACGACCAGCTTGTTGTCGCCGGTATCGCATGCTTGCTTTTCAATATCGGAAACGGACTTCTTATCCTTTTGGGCATGAACTTCTTTTACTTTGAGTTCGGCTATTCGGAAGGCGGTAACCTTATCTTCATGTTTACCGTTATGTACGGTGTGGGAACGCTTATCTCTCAGGGCTGCTATGCCACAATCGCCAAGAAATTTTCGCGCCGTTCAATGCTGCGTTTCCTGACACTTGCTATCATCGTAAGTTATTTCCTGTTCCTGATTACAGGCCGCATAATCCCAGAAAACCCGATACTCCTTTATGCAGAAGGGTTCCTTATCTTCTTCTTCCAGGGACTTTTCAACATGAACGTCGTAGTTATGCTTAACAACACGATTGAGTACGACGAGTACCGCTTCCATGAGCGCCACGACAGCATTATATCCGCCGTGCGCTCGTTCGCGGTTAAGCTTTCAAGCGCAATAAACCAGGGCATTCAGGCTCTTATCCTGATTATCAGCGGCATTTACGCGATAAGCCAAAACATATCAGCTTTGGAAGTGGAGAAGGGCAAAGGTCTGCTTTCTTCTGAGGAAGTTCTTGCTTCCGCCGACAGCTACATTCAGACGGCGACATCGACACAGAAGCTTATTCTGCGCATAGGAATCACGCTTATCCCTGTTCTTGTGATAGTAACTGCTGATATCCTGCTCAAAAAGAAATACAAGATTGACGAGGTGGAGTACAAACGGCTCGTCAAAGAAATTGAGGAACGCCAGTAGATGCGGAATCTTTTTAGGCGGTGCTTGATCGCCGCCGTTGTGCTAGTATCTTTCGCTTGTTCCGCAGGTGCGGATGTAAACCGTTATTCGCTAGAAGATGTGCGTGTTGTAGCCGTCCATGAGCATAACCAAGCTTCTTTTACGGAAGGATATTTTTTTAATGGCGATGTTCTGTGCGAGACAGGCGGAAACTGGTCTGAGTCTGCGTATTACGAGGATAACGTTAGCCGGTTTAAGTTCGGACGTTCTATTTTTGCGGAAGGTTCGGTTATGCTTGACGGAAAACTGTTCGTTCTGACGTATCAGAATAAGATTGCGTATGTTTACGATGCCAAGACGCTTAAACTTATAACGATGATTACATACACGCGTGAAGGCTGGGGGCTTACGACAGACGGAAAAAATCTTATTGCCAGCGACGGAAGCGATGTCCTTTATTTTATGGACAAGGATTACCGCGTCACGAAAAAGCTTTCTGTAAAGGAAAACGGCAAGGCAGTGCGCCGCATTAATGAGCTTGAGTATATCGACGGATATATTTGGGCAAATGTGTTTTTGTCGGATGATGTGATCGTGATTGATGCAGAGATGGGAAAAGTTGTGGCGCGGATTGATTTGACGAAGCTTTATCCTGAGAAAGAGCGCAATAAAAAAGCTGATGTGATGAACGGAGTCGCTTGGAATGATAAGACAAAGCGGCTTTGGCTTACGGGAAAATACTGGGATAAAGCATTTGAAATTGATGTAAGCCGCATTATGAAAGAGCTTCCGTGATGCGTGGCGTTTTTCGCGTTTGCGCGGCACTTTTTTTAATTTTCTGTTTTTTTTCATGTGCGCGTGTTCCAAATTCAATAACATACGAGATAATTGTTCCAACTGATATTTATGCCGGGCTTTCTGGCAAGAATTTTTTTTCGCAAGGGCGGATAACAGAGCTTTATTCCGAGAAAACTGCCCGCGAAGTTTTTTCGTCAGATAAATACAGCGTGATTGTTGTTGATGAAGCGGCGGAGGCTGTATCGCCAAGAAAAAAGCCGGATAATGTTTTTGTGCTGGCAAAAGTCGGTTACGAAAAAGTGAAGTCGGATGTGTTCAGCGGTGTTCCCGGGGCTGCGTCTGGCGGCTATGAGGATTCGGTGGCGGGTTCTGCGGAATCGGGTACTGGCGCGAGTTTTGCCGACGGTATGATGGCGGCTGACGCGGGCTTTGCGGACAGCGGAACTCCTGCGACGGATTCGGGGCTTTCGGCGGAAATCGCGCGGACGTATTATTACCCGTGTGTACCGTTCGATGAAGACCTTTCTGCCAACGTCGATAAACTGGCTTTTTATAAGCTTTCTGACATCCCGATGGGGTACATCATACTACCTGTCCGCGCGGACGACTCTTTTTTTCATGCGGATGACCCGGATTATCCGCTTTATGAAGACACTCTCTTAAAATGTGATTTTTCCACAGTGCCGGGTGAGCCTGTCGCTTCGAGCAATCCGGGCGCCACGGGCGAAAATGCCGCATCGCGTAAGTCAAGTGCGCCGGATGCCCAAATAGAGGCTGTCCGCGCTAGCTACGAAAACGCGCGCGTCGTTTGTACCGCGCTTTTCAACGAAGAACTTATACCGCTTGTAAAACAGGAGCCGGAAGCGCACCCCGATGTGTTTTTTGTAGCGGCGGTGGGCGACATAATCCTTTCACGCGGGGTGCAGGAAGCTATGTTTTACGCCGACTCGCCGGAACCAGTTTTTACGGACACTATCCCCATTCTGAAAAACAACGATTTTACCATAGGAAACTTGGAAGGGGCTGTTACTGCCCGCACTGAGAACGCACAAAAAACATATACGTTCAAGTTCAACAAAAAAGCATTGCCGTATCTTAAAGAAGTGGGCTTTGATTACTTGATGCTCACGAACAACCATTGCTACGACTACGGCGAGCCGGGCTTTAAAGACACGTTGCAGGCCGTCGCCGCCGCCGGATTCGCCACTTCCGGGGCTGGTTTGGACAAAGACGAGGCAATGCAGTTTTACCGCACGACGCTGAATGGTCACGCTGTTTCGGTGCTTTCTTTCGGAGCGTATCCAGTTGAACAGTCCGGCTTTAACGGAAAGACGATGGCGGCGGCGACGGAAGAGCACGCCGGCATCTTGTGGGAATCGGACGAAGTTTTGGAGATGATTCGTGAAGAAAAGAAAACAGGTGCGCTTATCATTGTGAATATACACGGCGGTTCTGAGTACGTGACGAAACCTACGAAAAGCCAGCGGACGCTGTACGAAAAGGTGTGCGATGCCGGTGCTGACGTAATTTTTGGCTCTCATCCGCATGTGCTCCAGCCTATTGAGTGGTACGGCGACAGCCTTATCGTGTGGTCGCTGGGGAATTTCGTGTTTCCGGGCATGGAAGAGATGCCGGGCGCGACGGACACGATGATTGTACGGCTGGGGTTTGTGGACGGACGGCTTTTGTACTACGAGAAGTTCCCGGCGTACATTGACAACACTGTCGTCCGCCTCAAACAATAACTATAATTTGAATCTCTGGATTTGCTGGTTTATTACGTCCACGGATTCTTTGTTCTCTGCAGCGGACTCATCAACTTTCGCAATGGACTCTTTTAGGTTCGTCGTTGCCTGAAGCCCTTGCAAAATCGCGTTCAGCGTAGATTCTGACGCCTCGACAACAGAGTTCATGAACTTCCTCATATCCTCCGCAACGATATTCTCTTTGTTCGTCAGCTCCTGAATCGCCTGAACAGCGTCAACGACAAGCTCCGTAGAGTGCTGCGTGTTTTCCGCGCTTGAGCTTTGCTCTTCCATCGCCATTGAAATTGTGCTTACAAGCTGCGCGTTCTTTTCAACTTTCTCTGTTATTCCGTTGAACGAAACGCCTGCGCTCGTAATCGCCTCTACACCAAGGTTAATCTTTGCCGCCATATCCTTTATGTGCTGCTGAATCTCTTTCGCGCTGCTCGCGGAAGACTGCGCCAGCGAACGAACTTCATCAGCAACGACGGCAAAGCCTGCTCCGAACTCACCGGCATGAGCTGCCTCAATCGCGGCGTTCATCGCCAAAAGGTTAGTCTGACCTGCTATCTTCTGAATGACTTTGATTATCGCCTGTACTTCGTGAGATGCTTCATGAATCTCGTTCATTGCGGCGGTAGCTTTTTCCAAAGCCTGTTTGCCTTCTTCGCTCGTGGCGGAAAGCTGCTGCGACGTATCCTGCGCATTCTTTGCGGTCAGCGCAACAGCGTTAATGTTAGACGACATCTCTGTTATTGACGTGGAAATATTCTTCACGGACTCAACCTGCTCCGCAATATGGCCTTTAATCGTCTCAACGCTTTCCGCAAGCGTTCTGACGCTTGTATCGGCTTTCCTTATCAGCTTGTTCTGGTTTGACGAATTCTCGTCTATCTTGTTGATCATCGATGTCATTTGCTGAACAGCTGTTGCCGCCGTGCTTGCCGAATCCGATATGACTTCTGCAGACTTACCGGCATAATCAGTTTTTTCTTTAAGCTCTTTTATCATGTTGCTGAGCTTTCTGATAAGGTCGTTTATCGATGTAGTAAGGTCGCCAAAGTCATCAATCATCGTTATGTCGATGCGTCCAGAAAGATCGCCCTGTTCTGAAATGCTTGAAAGAGCTTTTTCAGTACTTTTGATGCGGAATGAAAGGTTTCTAAGGACGGTACGGAACGGAATTGCCGCTAGTGCGCAAGAAAGTACCGCGCAGGCAATGCCCCGTATAAGAAAGCGTGTTTTGTCCGCGGCTGTAAAAGAGCCGTACATGACTGAAAGCATCGTTATGGCGATAAAGAACGCGCAGATGGTAAAAGTCACACCGATAGAAGAAGATACATTGAGCCATTTTTGCTTTTTGTACTTTTCAAGGCTGTGAATCCTGAGCACTTGCCGGAACTTGGCGAACTGAGAGTCGAGCCCGTTTATCGTGATGATTGCAGAGAGCATACCAAAGCCGATTGCCTGTAGTGTAATGAGAGTTACCTGCACAGGAATGAACTGATGGCGCCCGGCAAGAATACTTATAACCGTTCCGAATGTCTGGCCGATGAAAAAGCCGACTGCGTTTTCGACTATCGTAAGGATTATAAGCTTCTTGTAGCACGAAAGGCACTTTTTGCAGTCCTGGTCGTTAGGAACGTAACCGTCTGTCTTAGTTGCCTTAACGATACTGTCGAAAGGCTTTAATATGCGGTTCGCGATGATAAGTCCAATGGCAAGAAGAAGGAACGATATCCCAAGCAGAGCTGTGAAACTTCCGCTCCACATGTTTGAAAGCGTGTCATAAATGAACGCAAGCGTGTAATAACGCAATACAAGAACCCCGACAAGGGTTGTCAGTATAAGCATCAACGAGTAAGAAATAAATACTGTCATAGTCCGTAATAGTACATCGTTAATAAAAGCGACGCAAGAGAGTTTTTTATGGCGGTGGCTGCTATGCGCAGCTCCTGATATTTAAACACGCCGGGCCTTTGTTTTTGTCACGATTTTTTAAGAGTTTTTTAAGCAAAATATGGTGTATTAGAAGCTGAAATTCTAGGGAAAAAGTGTTATATTACTAGGTAGGAGATAGATTTTCGGCAGATTACAGGAAAAATATTACAAAAAGTATACACATTTTAGAAAAAATATACATATTAGAGAAAAAAGTATTGAAATATCACAAAAATAGAACGATAATAATAAGTAGGCACGGGTGGGGCTGGGGGAACTCTGTCCAGACGGAAAACTGGACGAGACTTTCTTAAAAGCCGGTGCGTTCAAATGTGCGTCTCCGGTGAATTGTTGCTACAAACCATGATTCCTGCTCTTTTAATAGAGTTGGTGGAGGTGCTATATGATGAACAAAAGATGCATAATTTCAAATATTTTTAGGACTTTATTGCTTGGACTCTGTTTAATACTTCTCGCGACGTGTGATGTCGGACTAGGACCAAGCGTAGACGCAAAAGCACCTGAACTTTCCATATCAAACCCGACAGCGAGCGCCATTCTGAAAGGCACGATCAGCCTTGACGGAAGTGTCTCTGATGATACTTCTATAACGAGTGTTAAAGTCAAGTTCAAGGGAATAAGTTCCTCAAATACGAACGAGTATGAATACGATGCTACAATCGACGCAGCTAACAAAAAATGGAGCCTTACTGTTAACACGCTCGATGGGGAAGGTGTAAAAGACGGTAATTACGAGCTGAATGTTACGGCTACAGATAACTCTGGAAAAGAGGCGGTCAGAACAACGTCTTTCTACGTTGATAACACAGCACCTGTTGTCATGGTAGATACGCCTGACGTCAAAGTTGCTTCAATGAACTACGACGTTCAGATTGAAGGAAAACTGTACGACCAGTCAGAAGTGAAAAAGCTTTCTGTCGTAATTTGCGATGCTTCCGGTCACGAAGTAATCCGAAAGGACGCGAACGTTACGAACAACAGTACTTGGAAAGCAACATTCGACGGAGACGCAGAACTGGGGGCAAAATCGAACGCACCGGTTCTGGCGAATAACGGCAGCTATTATTATTACGTAGTTGCGACCGATGCCATAGACAATACGAGCGAATACTTCTTCCACAAGCCGGATGTCTACACTCAATTTACAGGACGCAAACTCGACATAAGCGAGTGGGCAAGTTTTGACAAAGGCGATACGAACACTGTTTCCAGTCAGCAGCTTAACAGAGACTGGTTCAACTCAATAAAAATCCGCGTTGCGAGCATGAGCTCTCCTTCTTCCGTGAGCATCGCGCCTAACTTCAGTTATTCAAGCCAGGATGTGGCTGGTATTGACTGGAAAAATATTGAGGACGGTTCATCAATAGCAAAAGACGCTTCGATAGTTGGTGTTATTACGCCTCCTGCCGGAGTAGACTCTCCTTTTAAGAACGAAACTTTCAAATGCTATATTTTCCCAGGACTTGGTACTAACGGTGCGGATCCATTCGTAGTTAACGGAAATGAACTTGTAAAGATTAAAAGAGAAATTACGATAACTAACGCTTCTAGCGTAGAATATAATGAAACTACTAGAGTATTACATGATTTAGTTTCTGGCGTATATTATTATGACGTATTTTATGATGAAACTTTAAATGTATATTATAATGAAGAAGCGCCTTCGTCAGCCAATCAGTGGCCAACGACATATCCTGGCACCGGAAGAAGCATGTTTACACTTTCAAACACCGGTACGGGCCGAAACTTCACTATAAGCACAGGTCTGCCAGAAAGTCATCCGCTTTGTTTGAAAGCTGAAAGATGCTGGATTTACATAGAAATACAAAACTCTATTGGAACTAATTTCTCTTCACACACCAGTTTTGATATAAACCCAGGTACACCTACGATCACAATAACGACAACCGAACTCAGTGATAACTTGCAGATGACGACGAATGGCACATCTAGCTTCGTCATTACTGGTACTGCATTAACAAGTTCAGGTCACGGTTGTGAAAATATTACATATGAAGTGAAAAAAGGCGGTCAGGTTGAAGCCCAGGGTGCACTGACATATGGTACAAATTATGATGTAACAGGTGAATGGAGCCTGCCTTTAAGTTCGTTAAATTTAACAGATGGAACATATTGATTTACTTTTACTGCGGAAAAATCAGGTCTTAAAGGTATAGAGTCAAGAACGATTATAATAGATACACAAAGTCCGACTGTAAATATCATTGCAAAAACGCCAGATACGAACTGCAACACAGTTACAGTGAGCGGAAATGCAAATGACGCAAATGGTCTTGCTTCTACACGTTATCGTCTTTTGCCGCTTATAACTGAATGGCAAACTATAGATGTAGCATATAACTGGCAGGTGCCTATAGACTTGTCTTCTGCTGCTGAGGTGGACCATACTTTTGAAATTGAATTTACTGATGTTGCTGGTAACTCCAAAACAGAACAGGCGACTATTCCTATAGATCATTATTATCCGTCTCTTGTTATATCCGATGAAGGAGACTGGGGAACTGACGGTGAAGTTCCAGAAGTGAAGGGAACTGCATCCGATACTCATTTTAACACCGCAAATAAGATTACGGTTACTTACAAGAACACTTCGGATCCAGATAGCCAAGAAGTGACAAAAGATGTTTCTGTTAATACGGCAAATCACGTGTGGTCATGGAAATTAGCGGAGAATGCAGCAGATATAGATGATGGTAAATACAACGTCGTGTTTAAGGTAACTGATACATTCGATAAGACAACGACTATTACGAAAAACTTTACGCGCGATGTGAATGGACCGGTATTTGAAGAAGTTACATTCAAAGGTTTGACTGACGGTATAACTGGCAAAACTCTTGAAGTTACTGTAAGGGTAGATGATAAACCTGCTGGGCTTAAGAAAGTTCAGTGGAAACTTGATGATAGAGATTATACGGACATTTCTAATGTATCTACTACGTCAAAAATCAATTTCTCGAATTTGGCAGAAGGTTCTCATACTCTTTACATAAAAGCAATTGATGATACTGACCCGGGTCATGAGACGGAGTATACACCGACAACCTTCAAGACAGACTGGGCATCTCCTGTTATTACAATAGATAATATTAATGTTGACGCTCGCGATGAGAATAATAAAAAATACATTGCAAAAGATGACAACGATAACATATACATCAATAAATCTCTTAAGCTCACTGGAACGATTACGGACTCTAATCCGCTTTCCAACGTGTCTGGTGGCATGAGCGTAACGGCATCTGTAAACAACGGCACTCCGGCGACATTAGAATTAAAGACTAATGTAACGGATGATGATACTAATTATCTGGTTTATGATGCGGATAATTCAAAATGGAAATGGGCGTACACTCTTCCCGTTCCATCGGATCACTCTGCTGATGGTACCAAGACTGTCAAAATAATCGCCACAGATGCAGTCGGTAAGAAGAGCGATGAAGACGATGGCACAAAGACTATAACAATAGATACGGAAACTCCAACCGTAACTGTTTCTGTTCCAAGCAAAGTAGACGGTACAACCCCGGCTGCTGTCACAGTGACTGTTTATGACAAGCGCATGACTGTACAGAAGGTAGAATATCAGTTTAATGCTGGTACCGAATGGACAGGCTGGACCGAAATAGAACCTACTTCTTCTGGATATGAGGTTGAGCTTAATACTACGGTACTTGGAACGAATGAAGGTGAGCGAAAAGTCAGGATAAAGGCAACCGACGGATTGAATGAATCTGCCCCTAAAGAGGCGACATTCTATTTTGATACGGCTTATCCAACACTTGATATTACTGTAAGTAAAGAAGAATATACGAATGAAGATTATTCGTTAGAAATAGAATCTTTCGATGCAAATCTTAAGGATGTTGTCGTTACGGCAAAGATAGGCGAAGGCGAAAATGCAACCCCATATAGCGGAACTTGGCCTTCCTCTTTTACTCCAGCGGCTGGAGCTACAACTATTAATGCGACAGTAGAAATTCCTGTAAATACATCGACGCACTCTGCGGATGGCACGTATACGTTCACTATCACGGCGAGCGACAATGCCGGAAACAGAGTTCCAGAAACTAAGAAAATTACTATTGATACGACTGTTCCGACAGTTGGCGCGCCTACGATAAGTGCCGCTACGAACGGTTATGTAACTGGAAACGCTGTAGATTTGACGGTAACTGCATCTGATACAGGAAGCGGTTTGGACAGCGTACAATTCCTCATCAGCGGTAAGAAGAGCGGTGAAAATGCTGTCAAAACAGAAGACGCGAATATTGGTACAACTGGTGGAACATATCGCTTAATTCTTGGTGATTGGGATGAAGGTAATCTTACAATAACGGCAAAAGCAACTGACAAGGCCGGTAATGAAGTCAGTTCAGAAGAAAAGACATTCGTTGTTGATCAGGAATACCCGACCAGTACGATCACAACAACTAATTTTGAGACAAAAGAAACATTCAGTATTGAAGGTACAGCTTCCGACACATTCGGAATAGAAAAAATCGAAGTCTATCAGCAGATTGTTCCGGCAAGTGGTACCCCGCCGGCACCTGTTCTTATAGAGACGATTTCAGAAACGACATCTTGGTCAATTTCTAATTTGCCGAGGAATCCTGAGAACACGGCAACGGCTTTGACAGACGAGAACGGCAAACCTGTTTCCGGTGAATATAAATATTATGCAAAGGCAACGGATAAGGCAGGAAAAGCGACAAAATCCTCTCCTGATGTAAAAGTAACGGTAGATACAATAGCTCCTGCTGTATCAATAACAGCACCTAGAAACAAAACGACGGGCGAAGATTCCCTTGCCGGTGAGTCATATACATTCTACGGTAATGCAACAGATACGATTGAAGGCGTTGCTGGAGTTGGCGTAGATAATCTTATATATGCGTTCATACAATCATCTGACAATGATATAGACTCAACAACAGTACCGTCAGTAGCTGAAAACGATTGGCAGGAAATGTCAATTTCAGACGGTAGGTGGTCAATCATAAAAGCTTTGCCGGGTGATGAAAACGCAACCGATAAGCTTGATGAAGGTCACTGGTATTTCATCTTTAAAGCAGTTGATAAAGCCGGAAACGAAAGCGAACAGCAGAACGTACACTTCCATGTAGACTCTGCTTCTCCTTCACTTGATGTTACTACGACGGGAATAACACAGAACGAAATATACTATTATAGTAAAGATTTAGCTGGTGCCACGGATACGTTTACTATCCAAGGAACAGCGACAGATTCTTACGGAATAAAGAATGTCAAGATAAAAGTTGATGACGGCAATGAAGAAGAGATAACAGTTACAGACGGTAGTTGGAGTGCAGATATTGATATTACACCGAATACTAGTACGACAATAACTGTTAAAGTAACTGATTTGGTCGGAAAAACTGCGTCAAAGAAATATACGCTTTATTTGGATAATACAGATCCAGAACTTACTATAACATCTCCTGTTGCTGATGATTCGCTTGAAACAGGAACAACAACACTTAAAGGAACTGTTTCTGATGAAGGTAGCGGAGTTAAGAGTTTAAGTTATACTGTAACAAGACTGACTGGTGCGACAGAAACTACAGTAATAGAAGAGACATCTATTACAACTGGCGGAAAGAAAAACTGGGTAGTGGAAGATGTTAATCTTGGTGATGTTCAGGGAACATTCAATTTAACTGTTACAGCGGAAGATAATCAGGGTAATACAGTAACGAAGACAAACAAATTCTTCGTGGATAAATTACCTCCTACAATTACCGAGGATGTCATAGGTGATGGCACCTTTATGAAGAACGGCGGTGTGGAGAAGGAACTTACGCTCTCCGGTCTGGTCAACGACACGAACGCGCTTGATTCTGACGCGGCGGTCAC
>JAEEGJ010011311.1_pt1 | contig 22716 bp, 16 predicted proteins | sample 8958761 | NCBI WGS metagenome assembly JAEEGJ01 (sample SAMN16246546, study PRJNA631951) | gut metagenome | biome: gut microbiome; feature: rumen; material: RS-attached | host: Bos | place: Iran: Karaj | collected 2018-10 | reverse complement strand
AGACCATTCAGGTGCTGAAGGACGCTTCTGCCGGTGCTATCTACGGTTCCCGTGCTGCTAATGGTGTGGTAATCATCACTACCAAGGGTGGTAAGAAGGATCAGCCTTTGAAGGTGGACTATAAGGGATACTTCGGTGTTGATGTGATTCCAAGTGGTGTTTACGACGTGATGGATGCAGATCAGTACAGCACCTATCTGGGTCAGGCTGCTGCTAACTCTGGTACTCCTCTGCCAGCAGGATACACCAAGGTTTCTGATAATGTGTATAAGTTCCAAGACAATACCAACACCAACTGGTTTGATGAGGTCTTCAAGACCGGTATCCGTCAGAACCATAACGTGAACCTCAGTGGTGGTGGCGCACACAATACTTATAATATAGGTTTGGACTACTTCAAGCAGAAGGGTACGCTCGAAGGTGCAGGTCCTAACTATGAGCGTTTCACTGCTCGTGTAAACAATACGATGGATACAAAGTTCATCAAGTTCCGTACCAGCTTCGTTTATTCTCATTCGAGCCAGGATGGTATCGGTGTCGGTAACGACCAGCCTTACATCCAGGGTCTGTATGGTATGACAGGATGGAACGTACTTGGTGGTGCGATGGCGATGCAGCCTACGATCAAGGCCTATGATGAATCTACATGGGTTCTGGATGACAAGGTCGGTGCTGCTAACAACTGGAACTATGACGCATACGGCTACGGTGTTTACTATGATACCGTGCATGGTGATATCTCAGCCGCTAATCCTCTGCTTGTGAATAATCTGTTCCAGCGCAATACGATTGTGGACCGTTTCGTGGGTACTGCTTCTGCTGATGTTGATATTCTGGATATGATCGGTGTCAAGAGCAAGAACCATAAGCTGAGCTATAAACTGAATCTGTCGTACAGTTCAACTCACGCTAATGACAAGACTTGGATCTCAGCTTGGATTCAGAGTAACCGTGTTTATCTTGATAAGAGTAATGAGAAGTTGACAAAGGGTCATCGCAAGTACACTGACGCCCTGATTGAGAATACGCTGACTTATGACGGAACATTCGGTTTGCATCATGCTAACCTGGTTGTCGGCCAGACTTTTGAGCAGGAGAATACCAACCTTCTGACTGCATGGGGTGTCAACTTCACAGAGCCTTACTATCTGCAGATCCAGAACGCAAAGGACAGAAATGCCGAGTCGTTCGAATATAAGCATACGATGGCTTCTTATATTGCTCGTCTGAACTATGATTACGACGGCAAGTATCTGCTTTCTGCCATTGTTCGTCGTGATGGTAGCTCACGTCTGTCAAAGGATCGTCGCTGGGATACCTTCCCCTCAATCTCTATTGGTTGGCGTTTTGACAAGGAAAAGTTCTTCCCCATTGATCACAATATCGTGAACATGTTCAAGGTTCGTGCCAGCTATGGTGAACTGGGTAATGAGAACATCGCCGATGGTGCCTACCAGATGACTATGGCCCGCAATAATATGACCTATAGCTTCGGCAATCAACCTGTCACAGGTTCTGCCGCTTCTACCTTCGTGGTTGAGGATGTATACTGGGAGAAGAAAAAGACCATGAACGTTGGTATTGACCTGGCTTTCTTCAATAACCGCATTGAGTTCACAGCAGAATGGTATAAGAACAAGTCTCAGGATCTGCTCTTCTCACATGTTCCTGTGCCCAACAGTGGTGGTTTTGCCAATGCTGAGGTTACTATGAACGCTGCTTCTATGGAGAACAGCGGTCTGGAGTTCTCTCTGACCTATCGTAACAACGACCATCCTCTGAAGCATCAGATCAGTGCCAACTTCAGTACACTGAAGAATAAGGTTACTTCACTTGGTTTCGGAACAGAGACCTATCGTGATCCAAACAACCTGGATTATATCACCATCGTTGGTCAGGAAGTTGGTCAGTTCTATGGCTATGTCTACGAGGGTATCGCTCGTACACAGGCAGAACTCGATGCTCACAACGCCGTAGCCAACCAGCCTGGTTCAAATGTTGGTGACTGCATGTATAAGGATATGAATGGTGATGGTCAGATTACCGATGAGGATCGTGTCGTTCTGGGTGGTGGTCTTCCAAAGATCAATTTCGGTCTGAGTGCACATCTGGAGTACAAGAACTTCGATCTGAGCATTTCTACCTTTGGCGCTTTGAATTATCATGTTGCTGATGGTATCTATAACAACCTGAACTCATGCTATGGTTATGGCAACAAGGATGTGGATATCCTTGGCGCTAACCAGTGGTCTGGCGACACCTATACTTCTAGTGTTCCCCGTACCTATCTCTCTAACAATGCAACGATGGCTTGGAACGATCTGTTCAGTGAGCGCAAGATCCAGAACGCAGCTTACTGGAAGATTGCTAATATAGAGTTGGGTTACAACTTACCTGACAAGATCTTCAAGAATATTGTCAGTGGTGTACGCGTCTATGTATCTGCTCAGAATCTCTATACTTTCACAAAGTATCACGGATATAATGTTGACTATGCTGGTGGCACATTCACCCCAGGTCTCAACTGGTGTTCTTACCCCAGCGCTCGCAGCTTCATGGGTGGTCTCCTCTTTACGTTTTAAAGGAAAAAAGTAAAAAGGTAAAACAGTAAAATGAAATACAATATGAAACTATATAAAATTTCACTTGCCCTGATTCTGGGCCTTGGCACGATGACATCGTGCGAAGATAAACTGGACGTGGTAAACGTCAATCAGCAGACTGCAAGCACCTTTGGCTCAACTGCCAAGGAATTGGAGGAATGTGTCATCGCAGCCTATAATCACACCCGTATGGAGGGAACCTATGCCCGTGTAGGTTACAATTATGATGTCTGCCGAGGCGATGAGGTTTGGAACTCTTCTCAGGTATGGTATATGCCTTACGATGACCTGAATGCAGCTGTAGATAACGAAATGGACCAGTGGGTATGGCGTGACTGGTATTATACAATCAATGTATGTAACTATATCCTTTATCGTGCTGGTCAGGACAACTCAGCTTTGTCAGATGACATGAAGCGCGTGGTAGGTCAGGCTCACTTCCTCCGTGGATTGAGCTACTATAACCTGGCAGGCTATTATCAGAATCCTACGTTGATGCTTGATTATGAGGAATATTCTTCACTTGAGACACTCTATTCTGAGAATAGCTCGTATGACGAAGTGCTTGATCAGGCAGAAAGTGATTTCACTGAAGCTATGACACTGCTTCCTTCTCGTGATGCTGGTGGTGAATGGGCCAAGGGCCGTGCCACTTGCGGTGCTGCTGCCGGCTTTTATGCCCGTGCTCTGATGATGCATCCGACAAAGGATAATCTGCAGAAGGCACTTAACGTCCTGAAGGATATCATCAATGGCAAGTATGGTACCTATAAGTTGATGAAGAACTATGGTGATAACTTCCGCGAGGGTCCTGCCTACGAGAACAATGACGAGAGCCTTTATGAGGTTCAGTTCCTGGACTATGGCTCACAGGGTACCGACGACGAGTGGACACCTGTGAACACCAGTGCCAACGCAACTCAGGGTCACGCTATTGAAAGTAACTATACTCCTGGTGATTTCGGTGGTTGGGCTGACCTCTCAGCTTCACCTTGGCTTTATAACCTGTTCAAGGCTGAGCGCACTACCAGCGGTTCTTTGGATCCCCGTCTTTACTGGACTATTGGAACCTACGAGCCTGAGTGGGAAGGTTTTGAGAATGGTAACGTAGCCTTTACAACCCCAATGACGGCTGACAATTATATTGTGACTAACAACAACTTTGGTGGTCTGCCTATCGCCAAGTACACGAATATGCGTACAAACCTTTACTCTAGCGTAGTTACAGGTCTGCACTGCGGTATCAACCTCCGCATTATGCGTTACTCTGACGTACTGCTCCGTGCTGCTGAGTGTGAGAATGAACTCAATGGTCCTACACAGCAGGCTATCGACTGGATCAATCAGGTTCGTAATCGTGCCGGTCTGGCTAACCTGAAGCTCGCCGATTTCGATTCAGCCGACAAGCTGTTCGAGCAGATTGCCAACGTAGAGCGTCCGAAGGAGTTTGGTTGTGAGTACGGTCGTGGTTTCGACCTCATCCGTTGGGGATGGTTCTATAATTCTGGACGTCTGCAGCAGATTACGGAGCATGCAGCTGTCAACTTCTGGACGAAGGCAGCTTATGAGACAGGTAAAATTACCTTTACGCCGAAGGATCCTGTTGATGAAGTAAATAGTGACAAGAGCTCATACGATACCTGGAAGGAAGGACATGAATTTATCCCCATCTATCAGGGAATCTTGAATGCCAACCCCAAACTGGTGGGTAACTCTGCAAATACCAATACCAGCAACGCTAATCTTTATACGACCAATGGTTGGCCCATCCACCCCGTGGTCGATCTCAGCAAGTAAGATAAGGTTATCATTAACAAGTAAAACGAAACAATTATGAAATACATTAATAAATTAGCAACAGTCTTCTGTTCTGCAGCATTAGGGTTGATGCTTCTGACGAGCTGCGAGGGCGGTGATTTGTACACCGTGGGTGCTCCTAGCTGGATTTCTTCAAAAGCAGACTCTATTGCGGAAGCTAAGAAGAACCAAGGTCAAGGTCCAGTGATAGAAGGTTTGCAGGAAGACGTGTATGATATCGGAAAGGCAGACTTTACTGCTGGTTTCTGGACTTTAGGCAAGACATACGTTGTCCCTGCAGGTCAGAAATGGCAGGCTCAGTTCAACCTCACCGTGAATCCTGACAATAAGTATTATAAGAACTTCTATATTGTTCTGAATGATTTCCCTGGCGCTTTAGGCGATGAGTATGGTGTAATCCGTTACGATAACGACCCCACCAAGAACTCTGAGTGGAATACCACGGGAACTGAAATCGATAGAAGTCTTGTTGGTGGTAACTTCACCAACTCTTCAGGTGATGATGATACTGACGGCTCTGTTCAGCAGATGAATGGTTTGGTTACGTTGACCGTCGATCGTAGTAACGGTGGCCTCTTCATCGAGATGACCAATGGTACGCTGACTAAGACCTATACTCAGACCAGTTCATTCCCCTCAACAGGCTCTGATAAAGATCTGGCTTGCCGCGTTGGTGTCGAGGGTTCACTTGTCAGCTTCCTGGGTTCGACGATTGAACCTATCGGTGGTTACACATCCAGGGAGGATAAGCTGCCTCTGTCTATGACACTCAATAGCGTTCCTAAGAAAGTGCTCTTGGGTTCTAAGATTGAAGAAGCTTTTGCCAATGTCACTGCTACTGTACAGTTTGAGCAAGGTGTGACGAAGGATATACCTGCTGCTGAACTCTCGTTCCAGGCTGTTCCTGACATGAACTCGTTAGGTACAAAGACGCTTATGGTTGCCTATAACAAGACATATAAGGGTGAGCTGATTGATAAGGCCGTCATGGCTTCTACTACCTTCGATATTGTTGAAAAGCTGTACACCAGCGTTGGTAGCTCTGATAATACTACTGCGTTCTGGGGCGATCATTCAGAGAATATCAAAGTTGGTCCGAAGGAAACCTTCTATACAAGCTTCACAAACTACACCAGTGGCGCTAATAACTGGAACAACTTCGTAGTAGTACTCTGTCGTGAGGATAATACTGAGTATGCTGTAGTTCGTGCCGATAACTATGGTTGGGGCGACGGCTATGCCGCTTGCACACCGAGTGGTGGTCAGAGCGACTGGGCTGCATGGCTCAAGGCGATGGATGGTGCCAAGGTTAACGTGGCAGTTACCAATCATGGCGATGGTACGGCTGATGTTCAGGCTGTGATGTTTGGCAAAGATGGTAAGGTCTATACTCAGGAGTATAAGGGTATCAACACCATCGATGCTGACGACTTCTACTTCAGATTCACCGTTGACGGTTCTCATATCGAGTTCGATAATGTTATAGGAGCAGAGGATAACTCGACAGCGTTCTGGGGTGCTCACTCTGATATGTGGAATGTGCCTGCAGGCTACACTTGTTCTACGCGTATCAAGAACTTCACAAGTGGAGCCAACAACTGGAACAACTTCTGCGTTGTATTGACACGTGAGGACAATACTGAGTATGCAGTGGTTCGTGCCGACAACTATGGCTGGGGCGATAGCTATGCCGCTTGTACACCAAGTGGTGGCCAGAGTGACTGGGCTGCATGGCTCAAGGCTATGGACGAGGCCATGTGTACAGTCTCTGTTACCAACAGTGGCAGCTCTGCAGATGTAAAATGCATCATGAAGGGCAATGATGGAAAGACCTATAAGCAGGATTACATCGGTATTAGTCCCGTTGATGGACAGGATCTGTTCTTCCGTTTCACGGTTGATGGAAGCCACTTGCTCTTCGAGTAAGATACCTGTTTTTCCACATAATTTAATTAAAGTTAGTATTCTTTCAGAGGGGGCGGACTCATTGGCCCGTCCCCTTTATCTTTTCCTTCTAAAAAAATAATCCGATGAAAGCGAAGACAATCATGTGGTCGCTGTTAGCACTCTTTGTGTCTGTTTCAGCCGCAGGACAGCAGCGTCGCCACTTTCCGACCGAACCATTTCAAACTGACACTCCTATGGTACATGACCCTGTGATGGCCTACGAGGATAGTACGTATCATATCTTTGCCACTGGTATGGGTATTCAACAGATGACCTCCAAGGACCGCAAGATCTGGACCGTATGGCCTAACCCCGTCATGTCAGTCATTCCCAAGTGGGCCCATGACTCTGTGCCTGGTTTTACTCATCATGTATGGGCACCTGACATTATCAAATGGCACAACCGTTGGTGGATGGCATATAGTTGTTCTACATTCGGGCGCAACGGCTCTACCATTGGTTTGCTCAGCAGTCCCAGCCTCTCCTTCCCTGTGTGGAACGATGAGGGTTGTATCGTCACCTCACGTGAGAATCGCGACAACTGGAATGCCATTGACCCCAACTTCGTGATCGACGACAACGACCAGCCCTGGCTCGTCTGGGGTTCCTTCTGGGATGGTATTCAGCTTGCCCGCCTCGATACGACGATGCATATTGCTGCCGGTGAGAGGCCTCGTACTATCGCCCGTCGTTATAATCTGAGTAGTCCTGACGGTAAGAAATCCCTTTCTGTCAATCCTAATCCTCCAAAGAATCCTACGTCCGACTTTGCCGGACCTAATGCGATCGAAGCTCCATTTATCTTCAAACACAACGATTATTATTATCTTTTCGTCTCATGGGATTACTGCTGTCAAGGCTCAAAGAGTAATTATCGAGTGGCTGTAGGGCGTAGCAAGACTGTTGATGGCCCCTATCTCGACCCAGAAGGCAAGGACATGCGCGATGGTGGCGGCATGCTTTTCCTCGAAGGCGACAAGACGAATTTTGAAGCAGCCGGACACTGTGCAGCATATACCTTTGATGGTGAGGATATCTTTATCTGCCATGGTTACAGCGTTGCGCACGGAGGTGCTTCAATCCTGATCCAGCGTCCCATCCACTGGACTTCTGATGGATGGCCCAAATTGAATTAAATAAATAAAACGAAAAGTGATAAAGTGAAAAGTTATGGATTGTAAAGATAGTAAAAAAAAATTCAGAGTTAGTTTAAAAATATATTTGATAGCGATTTGTTTCCTTTTCGCTTTTCACTTTTCGTTGTTGACAGCTCATGCTCAGTCGTGGACTGCCGACAACGGCAATGGTACGTTTACTAATCCCCTGTTCTACGACGAGTTTTCCGACCCAGATATCCTTCGTGTTGGCGACGACTACTATCTCGCAGGAACCACTATGCATACGGTGCCAGGATTGGTTATATTGCACTCTAAGGATCTCGTGAACTGGGAGAATATCTCGTATTGTTTCGACCGTTTCGATTTTGATGACGATGCTTTTTCTCTGAAAAATCACAAGGAAATCTATGGTCAGGGCGTGTGGGCACCTGCCATCCGTTATGCCAACGGACAGTTCTATGTGTTTACCAACATTAATGGCAAGGGTTTGCAGTGCTATACTTCGAAAAATATTCGCGGACCTTGGAAACATCATAATATGCAAGGCCGTATCTACGACCTCTCTGTACTCTTCGATGACGATGGTAAGATCTACGCCATTCATGGTTATGGCGAAGTGAAGTGTACGGAACTTAAACCAGACATGAGCGGCCCAATCGAGGAGACGGAGCGTACCATCATCCCCGAAGGCAATGCTGTAGGGGAAGGGCATCATATATACAAAATAGGTGGAATGTACTACCTGATCTCTACTGATTATCGTCCCAATGGGCGAACCCTCTGCTCACGCTCGAAGAGTATCTGGGGACCTTATGAGACGATTACCATCACAGCCGATGAGACCTTTGGCTATCATGCAGCTCCGCTGACAGAGGTACCGCAGGGTGAACAGTACCGCATCGGTCATGATGGTACCAACTTTGGTATTCCCGAGGTCGACAAGGATGCTACCGCCTGCACGAATATTCATCAGGGTGGCATCGTTGAGGACCAAAGTGGACAGTGGTGGGCGCTGTTGATGATGGATTTCCACAGCATAGGCCGTACAGTGACATTAGCCCCTATTACTTGGAAAGACGGCTGGCCCATGCTTGGTCTTGAGGGCAATCTTGGCCGTGCACCGAGGACCTGGTTCAAACCTAATATCAATGCAGATGTTCAACCTTATGCTCCATATGAGCGCAGTGAGAACTTCAATGACAAAACTCTCGGGCGGGTTTGGCAATGGAATCATAATCCTGACGATAGTAAGTGGAGTCTGAAGAACGGCCGCCTGCGTCTGCAGTCGATGCCTGCAGAGCAATTGATGTGGGCTCGTAACACGCTTACCCAACGTGTTATAGGTCCCAAGAGCATTGTGACTGTCGAGTTATTTACGAAAGGGATGAAAGATGGCGATGTAGCAGGCCTTGGTAATATTAATGTTCCTTGCTCGTGGATAGGAGTCGTTAAGGACGGCAAGACACTCTCACTACGTTGTTTCGAACAAGCTACTAATGACACAGTAGAAGTGAGAAGTGGAGAAGTGAAAAGTGAGAAGTTATGGCTGCGCATGGTGGGCGACTACGACCACGATCGTGCCCATTATGAATATTCGTTCGATGGAACCAGTTATCAGCAGGTAGGTCGCGAAATGCCGCTTAGCTATCAACTCATCTCTTTTCAGGGATCACGCCATGCACTTTTCGCCTTCAACCATAAGGGTAAGAATGGCGGTTATGCAGAGTTCGACAATTTCACCGTTGAGGAACCACAAGCAGACCGAAGTGGCAATATCCCTTACGAAAAGACGTTTCGCATTGTCAATCTAGCTACAGAAAAGCCAATGATAGCGCTGCCTCATGGTCTGATGTACGACACAGACGCCTCTGATCATAGCGTGCAGACGCGTTTCCGACTTATCGACAAGGGACAAGGACAAGTCATTCTTCAGTGTGAGGATGGGCGCTATGTGTTCTGCTCTGGATATGGTATTGCTGGCGATGTGCGTTTGACTGCGGATGAATCGAAAGCCGAAGTTTTCCTGTGGCAGGACTACTTGAATCATGAATTTATGCTGATGTCGATGCGCACCCATCGATATATCGGTAAAAACCCGACTACAGGCAGTCCTTATTTGATGGATTTCCCAGGTGCAGACCCAGCCCGACGCAATGGAGCTGTATTTCGTTGGGAAGAATAATGCCAAAGAACTTGCAAATAAAAAAAAGATTTTGTATCTTTGCGGAGAAAATTAAAAAAATAAACTACTGAATGATGAAAAAATACCTGTTTTGCCTATTTTCGGCCCTATTTGCGGTCTCAGCAACCGCCTATGAACTGAAGCGTGTTAGTGTGCATGACCCCAGTATCGTGTGGGATCCAAGTTCTAAGACGTATTACATCTTTGGATCACATCGTGCGGCTGCCAAGACTACCGATCTGATGAGTTGGACGGCCTTTACGGCCCCTTGGAAGACGGCTACAAGCGACAATGCTGCAAACAATGTGGCTTTCGAGACCCCAGCAGTAAAGAAAGTAAAGAAAGGTGGCGTTGATGTAGATTTCCCAGCTTTCAGTGCAACGAAGTGGTCGGCCAAAGGTGGCAGCGGCTACAATGTCGATGGGAATATGTGGGCACCTGATGTTATATATAATAAGGTGTTGAAGAAATGGTGCATGTACCTCAGCATCAATGGCAATTCTTGGTACTCCAGTATTATTCTTCTCACAGCTGACAATATCGAAGGTCCTTACCTCTATCAGGGGCCAGTCGTTATCAGTGGTTTTAAGAATGGTACGGAATATAAGGAAACCGACTTTGAATTGGTATTAGGCCCTCAAAGTTCGTTACCTGAGCGTTATGCTACTGGTGACAAATGGGGAGATCGTTATCCCAATAATATCGACCCTTGCGTGTTTTATGACGAGGAAGGCAAGTTATGGATGACCTATGGTTCTTGGAGTGGAGGTATCTGGATGCTCGAACTCGATGAGAATACCGGTCTACGCGATTATGATGTCACTTACGAACTTATAGGCTCTGGCAATGGTATTACCGTCGATCCCTATTTCGGCAAAAAGATAGCAGGAGGTTATTATGTCTCAGGCGAAGCTTCTTATATTGAGTATATAGGAGGTTATTATTTCCTTTTTGTCACTTATGGCGGATTGGCAGTAGGAGGTGTTGCTGGTGACTACAACAATGGTGGTTATCAGATGCGTGTATTCCGTTCAGAGAAACCTGACGGTCCTTATCTGGATGCACGAGGCACTGATGCTGTCTTTGCCAGTTATAAGTTGGACTTTGGCCCCGATGCCAACGACAACCGTGGTGTGAACATCTTTGGAGCTTATGGTGACTGGGGCAATCAGACCAAAGGCAAAAACAGCGAACGTTCTCAGGGGCATAACTCCATTATCGCTGCAGAGGATGGGTGTACATATCTGGTTTATCATACTCGATTCCAGAACCGTGGTGAAGAGCATGAGGTACGTGTTCATCAGGTGTTCCAGAATGAAGACGGCTGGTTAGTGGCTGCACCATTCGAATATACTGGTGAGACGGTGAAAAGTGCCGACATCGCAACTTCACAGCAAGTCCCAACCACCCAGGTTGCAGGCAGTTATAAATTACTCACTCATCCATTCAAATTGGATCATAGGATAAAAGAACTGGCCAAGCCCGTAGATATCGAGTTGAATGCCGATGGTACCATAACGGGTAGCACTACTGGCACATGGAGTGTAAAGGAGGGAACCTCTTATATCACCATTAACCTCGATAAGGAATATAAGGGGGTTATCGTAGAACAGACTTTGGAGCCTACCAGCGACAAGACGATCGCTTTTACAGCCCTTAACCGCAATGGTGTTACCATTTGGGGCTATTGCACCAACCCAGCAACGGGTATTGAAAGTTTACGCAGCTCGTCAGAGACTTCTGACGCCGTTTACGATCTTCAGGGCCGTCGTGTTACCAATTCGCTCCGTCGCGGCATCTACATCCGTAATGGAAAGAAGTTTGTCGTTAAGTGAGGCATCACAAAACGTATGAGGTGGCTGGCTATCTCAGTCAACCACCTCATCACTAAAACTAAACAAATACTTTATGAATTTTATACCTGTGATTATAAGTCAGGGGTGATTTGGGCTACCAATCATCCTGTAGTCCGCCAGCACCCCAGGTTGAGGTTCTGACATTTACGCTTGCAATAGCGTTCGCACTGTGCGCAGATGTCGTATCCAAGCATGGCGCCGAGGATAAAGTCTTCTTCGGGTGTGAGTTGATTCAGCGGGCGGGTGACGATGAGTCGTATGGCCTCCAGACACTCACGGCGTCCGAAATAGACATTCAGATTCTGCTGCCCAGCGGGTTGTAACACGTAGGGTATGCCTTGACTTTCCAGTCTTTCTACTGCCAGTTGACCATATTTCTTATTACACGTGAACAGCACCATCTGTCGTATGCCCTTGTTCAGTTCATAGATATGGTTCATCAGCACCTTCATCTCTGTAGGGATCGTTGTTCTTGTTGTTGTCATTGTTGATTCATTTTTTCGGCTGCAAAGGTACGACGAATAATTGAAGTGCGCAATACCTAAAACAGAGTGTTTAAGCATTGCGCACTTGCGATAATGAGTAAAAGCAGATTAATCAAAAGTAGGTATTTGCAGGGGCATTAGTAACCTGTAATACCCTATAGTTTAACGCTTGAAATGTCCACAAGTCCGTTGACGATAGCGTAAATGGTAAGTCCTGCCGGAGAGTGAATCTGTAGTTTTCTGGCGATATTCCGACGATGGGTGATGACAGTATTAACCGAGATACACAGGTGGTCGGCGATCTCTTTGTTTGACATACCTTGTACTAATGAGATAATCACGTCCTTCTCTCGATCAGAGAGGGCGTCAGGATTCTGGCTTGCTCCAGCTTTAAACACCATGCCTGAGATCTTTCGCGTTACGTCACTCTGTTTCGTTTGCTGCTCCAGATGGCGGATGGCAGGTACAAAGATATGATCCTCAACCTCAGCATGCTGGCGAAGCCATACCTCGTTTTCGTAGATATCGTGTAGAGTGGCGGTAAGCTGGTTGTTGTGTAGTCCGTCCTGAGGCAGATACTTGATGATTAGTAGTTTCAGCTCGCGCAATTTCTTGTCGGTAGCCCCGTGATGCTTCGAAAAGGTGTCCACATTATAGTCGTTGGCAGGGTGACCTTCAATCAGCGACTGCACGTAAGGAAAGAGTGTCTTTTGCTCGTATTTCATGTGGCGACGTATCTCGTGGGCATATTCATCGTAGAAACGGAGGATGAGTTTGGCGAGAGATTCACTCTCATCCAACGACTCCTGCAGCTCCCGCCGGATATAGGGCAACTGAAAATCGAGGAAATAGGCATGACTGGCCTCGAGATAATGCAATAGGGTAGGAACGAAGAGCTGCTCGTCTGCATCGAACTCGCCATAGCCGTTAATGGTATAGTTGACAACCGCTAAGAACGTGTATGTATCCACATTGTTGTCATCACAGGTCTCTTTCACCGTCTTATCGCCAAAACCAAGACTGATGCCAAAACTCCCTAACATCTGCAATAGGTCATAATTGTCACGAATGAGGGATATCATCTTGTCATCGGCCTCATACATCTTTTGATTTTTCATCTTGTTTTACCTATTATTGATTACTGGGTGCAAAGTTAGGCATTATTTCCCACATTCGCAATAATCACAATTAGGTATTTTTATAATCTCATATTTCGAAAAATGCCTGATTTAAAGCGATTTCACCATTTTTAGGTATTGTCATACAGTGCTTTTAGCTGTACCTTTGCAGTCGATTTTGTGAATGATAAGGTATAAATTACGAAAATGAAAAAGCTATTTAGTCTGCTTGTTTTGAGCGCTATGACAGGTTTGGCACAGGCCGCAGAGCCAGATACAATTGGATATGATAAGTTCCGTTTTGGAGGCTATGGCGAGGTGGTTGCCAATTTCAAGGATTATGGTATTAACCGTTTCTATGGTCATCAGGAAGGAAATGCCAAACAGCATCACAACACGATTTCCGTCCCTCGTTTTGTCTTGGCTTTCGACTATAAGTTTACGCCGAAATGGATTCTTGGTGCTGAGATTGAGTTTGAATACGGAGGAACAGGAACTTCCTACGAACTGGAGAATACTGAGAACGGAGAGTATGAGACAGAAGTAGAAAAGGGTGGAGAAGTGGCTCTTGAACAACTTCACATCACCCGTATGATTGTTCCCGAGTTCAATATTCGTGCAGGTCATATGATCGTGCCTGTTGGTCTGACGAATGAGCACCATGAGCCTATCAACTTCTTTGGGTCTTCGCGTCCAGAAGGCGAGTCAACGATTATCCCTTGCACTTGGCATGAAACAGGTATTGAGTTCCTTGGTAAGTTCGGTAAAGGCTATGGTACGTTCGATTATGAGGCTATGATAGTTACAGGATTGAATGCCAATGGCTTTGATCGTAATAAGTGGGTGCGTGGTGGTAAGCAGGGACTCTTCGAAGGTGACAACTTCACCAGCCCAGCTTATGTTGCCAGACTGAATTATACAGGTGTTCCAGGGTTACGCATAGGTGGTTCTATCTACTATTGTGCCAATGCTGGTGCCAACTCCGATAAGCTGATTACCTATGATGAGATTGGTAAGATTCCAGTGACCATCTACTCAGTAGATGCTCAGTATATCAATAAATATCTGACAGCCCGTGTCAACTATCTCTCTGGAAATATTGGCCATGCAGACAAAGTTGGAGCCAAGAATGGAAAACTGTCGAATAAATCGGGTTACAGTCGTCTGACTCCTATCGCCAAGCGTGCCGTTTCATACAATGCAGAGATTGGTTTTAACCTGAAGAGTATCTGTGGTGGTGGCAAGCGTTTCCCTGTTATCTATCCATTCGCACAGTATGAATATTATAATCCTCAAGAGAAAGGAGAGGGTATGGATGTGATGGATGCCCGTTGTCAGGTCAGCAAATGGAACTTTGGTATCAACTGGAAGGCTCTGCCTAATCTTGTTGTCAAGGCGGATTACACGACTCGACAGATTGGTACAAACAAAGTATTCGGCAAAGGTGCCTATAACAGCGAGAACGAATTTGGTATCGGCATTGCCTATATCGGATGGTTCTTTAAGAAGTGAAAAACGAAAGGTAACAAATAATTAACAACTATTAAAATGAAAAAGAATGTTTTGATGATGGGTCTCGCTATGATGGGACTCTGTGCTTTCACCGCTTGTAGCAGTGACGATGACAAAAAGGAAGAGAGCAAAATTGAGATTCTCGATGCTGAGTATGATGCTATTATCAATCAGTATGTAGACAATGTGGTTCTTCCTACTTACAATGACCTGAAGACTAAGAATACCGCCCTCTACAATGCGGTCGTATCTTTTGGTAATGCACCTTCTGACGCCAATTTCCAGGCAGTCTGCAATGCTTGGCTTACCGCTCGTGAACCTTGGGAGTCAAGTGAGGCATTCCTCTTCGGTCCTGTTGCTGATTACGGCTTGGATCCTAATATGGACTCTTGGCCTCTCGACCAGGAGGCGATTGTCAAATTGCTGGAGTCGCAGCAGTGGAACGAGATGGAGTGGACGGGCGACTACGACGAGGATGATGAGGCTATCGCCGCAGCTCAGAATGTGCGTGGATTCCACACACTGGAGTTCCTGGCATTCCGCGATGGTAAGGCTCGTACCCTGACAGATACTGCTATCGACGGAGAAGCTGCGAATGCAGTCTATAATGAATCTAATGCAACGGCCTGGGCACAGTATATGAGAAATACGGCACAGTTGCTGGTAAAGGATGTAACCACACTTGTCGATGCATGGAATAACGGCTATGCAGCTTCGTTCAAGAGTCATAATGGTGGTGACTTCACTAGCGGACTCAGTTGCATCGAACAGCTTATCGATGGTTGTATCGACATTGCAGGTGAGGTTGGTGATGCCAAGATCGGCGATCCTTACAGCCTCTACGTATCTGGCAAGACCACCGAGGCTCTCTATGCTGTAGAGTCTTGGTACAGCTGGCACTCTCGTGACGACTATACAAACAACATCCTCTCTATCCGTAATGCTTACTATGGTTCGCGTGATGGCAGCATCAACGCTAATTCTTTGTCGAAGTTGGTTGCTAAGTATAATGCTCCACTTGATACAAAGGTGAAGGATGCCATCAAGAGTGCTGCTGATGCCATTCAGGCCATTCCTCAGCCTTTCCGCAACAATATCAATTCTTCTGAGGCAAAGGCTGCTATGGAGGCATGTGCTGATCTGGGTGATGTTCTGGAGAATGAGTTAAAGCCGTTCTTGCAGGATGCCACCAAGTAAATAGGAGGTGCCTATGAACAAATACTTTAGAATTCCACTAATATTTATATCTCTGTTCACTCTCATCGCTTGTGATGAGAGTGAACAGTTGGATGTAGAGGACATCAAGATACCAAAAGGCTATGCGATGTCTGCAGGTACGTCAACGGGGTTTTACAATTCCTCCGTTGCCTACGATCAGGCAGCCCGTTGGCTATCTGGTGAATATGCCAACCGCTTCAATGCCGGCGACCGCCTCTACGACAACGTGAAGACCTCCAATGAGAATGGCCATGGTGGAGGTCTCGGACCTGTCTATGCCGGATATAGCTGTGGTAGCTGTCATCGCAATGCAGGACGAACGGAGCCTACTTATTGGACCAGTTTCAAAAATGGCAGCGACGACGGTTCAGGCCCTTATGGCTTTACCGCCTCGCTCATCTACATTACTCGTAAAAACGGAACCTTTTTCCCTAATTATGGCCGTGTGATTCATGATCAGGCTATCTATGGCGTCCATCCAGAAGGAAAGCTGAAGGTGAAGATCGACTCGATGACCTATACCTTCCCTGATGGAGAGCAATATACGCTCTGCGTGCCGAAATGGAGCATTACTGAATGGTATGCCGACAGTATTAGTCCTGATGACCTCTTCTGTACAGTCCGTGTCCCCCTCCGTCATGTCGGTATGGGGCAGATTATGGCGCTCGATCAATCGGAAATTGAGGCTCTTGCCCGAAAGAGCAACTATCCTGAATGGGGTATCAGCGGACGCGCTAATTACATCAACGAACGAGGAAAGCTTCAACTTGGCCTCTCAGGCAATAAAGCCCAGCATGCAGACCTGACCGTAGAACTTGGTTTCTCCAGTGATATGGGTATGACCAATAGCCGCTATCCTGAGGAGATTTGTGAAGGACAGCGACAAATGGAGGAAGGATCCATGATGGGACTGGCATACGACATGCTTGATGTCGACACCAGAAGCATGGAAGATGTGGACCTCTATATGCAGGGACTTGCTGTTCCTGCTCGCCGAAATGTCAACAACGCTGATGTGCAGGCAGGCGAACAATTGTTCTATCAGGCTGGCTGTCATCTTTGCCACGTTACAACACTTCATACCAAAACGCGTGGCTCGACACTTCTGGCTGGTACAGAACTGCCTTGGCTTGGTGGGCAGACGATTCATCCCTATTCTGACTTCCTGCTCCATGACATGGGCTCAGAAATCATGGGCGTTGGTCTGAATGATAACTTTGTCAGTGGCTTGGCCAGAGGAAACGAATGGCGCACGACACCGCTTTGGGGTGTAGGCCTTCAGAAGAAAGTAAACGGACATACTTACTTTCTGCATGACGGTCGTGCCCGTAACTTTGTCGAAGCTATTATGTGGCATGGCGGAGAGGGCGAAGCCTCAAAGAACAAGTTTAAGAACATGAGCAAGAAAGAGCGCGACCAGCTTGTTCAGTTCCTCTGGTCACTGTGAAAAGATATAATATGTAAAAAGGTAAATAAGTAATAGTAATGAATTCAAATAGATTATTCGCCATTCTGATGGCAACCACCATGTCGGCCACAGTTTTTGCTGAGACAGAGACGGAAAGCAATACTAAAGCCGTAGAGCAGACTGAAGCCAGTAAGTTGAACATGGATAACGGAGTGATTCCTATCGCTGACGATCGCGGTTTTACCCTTCAGTCAAACGATGGGAGTTTTGTGTTCAAGCCCTATCTGTTTATGCAGACTACGGCAAACTTCAAATACTATGATGATGAAGGACTTGACAAAGCTTACAATCAGGACAACGTCGCCAATTCAGGTTTTGCCATACCCTATGCCATTATCGGATTCACAGGTAAGGCCTTTGGCAAAATAGATTATAATGTCTGTGTGAACGCAGCTGCCTCTGGAGGTAACATTCTTCAGCAAGCCTGGATTGATTATGCCGTCTGCCCAGAACTGCGTTTCCGTGCAGGTAAGTTCAAGACTCCTTTTACCCATGCTTATCTGACAACACTTGGTGAGACGCTATTCCCTTCACTGCCCACCTCACTGACAGCTGTAGCCATTTTGCCATATTCGCTCAATGCCGTTACCCCAGGCATTGGCACAGGTTTCGATCTTGGTGTAGAGATTCATGGATTCGTTGCCAACAAGTTTGGTTATCAAGTAGGACTCTGGAATGGAACAGGTAGCGCACAGAATGGTGCCACCAAGACCATCAGCGACGATCTCCATATTCCCTCGTTGCTCTATGCCGGTCGTCTGACTTTTCAGCCTAAGGGTGCCATGCCGATGACACAGGGAAACCCAAAGTTATTGCATGAAGACAAGATGCTCATTGGTTTGAGTGCTAACTACAATGTGGAGTCAGAGAACGAGTCAACCAACGACTTCCGTGCTGGTGTGGAGTTTGCCATGCTGAAAAACAGATGGTATGTAGGAGCAGAGGCTTACTATATGCATATAGGATTTACCAAACGTCAGAAGGTCGACGAGTCCTTCAATTACTGGGGAGGCTATGCCCAGGTGGGCTATTTCGTCCATCCCCGTTGGCAATTGGGTTTTCGTTATGATTTCTACGACCGCAACGGCAGCAGCAAGGACGGATTCCTGAATATGCCTGCGGCCACCGTCAACTTCTTCATCCCCAAGACCAATATCAAGCTCTCTGCGATGTATCAGTACATCGGTCGCACGGGTCATGAGACGCAGCTCGATCGTGATATCGACGACCTCGGCATTTGCACCCAAACGGCACAAGTGATGCTACAGTATGCTTTCTAAGAATGAAATAATGAACGATTGAAAGAATGAAAAAACATCTATTCATCCTATTATTAGGACTGGTGGTATTTCTTTTTAGCTCTTGCGACGACGGGCGGATCTATCCTGAGACTAATGCCCTGCCGGAAGGAAGGACGGTACTTCTTGAAGGCGAACTGATTGGATTGGAGAACTGGCCCAGTGACTATCGTGTATCCATCGCAGGTTTCGAGGGAGCAGATGATGAGTATGCTGACATGTCGAAAGTCATTTCAAGCAGCGACGTTGTCAATGGCAAGGTATCGATCGAACTCTCAGGCATCAAGGAGAATATCACCCTGGTGCGGCTTTGTATCCTCGATCGTCTGAGGAAGCACATTGTCACATTTAAGGAAGTAGACCTCTCGAAGGCCGAAGAATTTGTCAAGATGGATGTAGGAACTGTTGACATCAGCATGCTGAATGCCATTCAGGTCAGCTATTTCAATACGACTTGTGCCAATTGTCATGGTGCCTCCAATCGTGCTGCCGCCGGACTCTATCTTACAGAAGGTAAAAGCTATGGCGCATTGGTCGACGTCGATTCCAAGAAAGTAGAAGGTAAGAAGCTTGTGGCTCCAGGGGCGTCGAGTAACAGTGTCCTTCACATGGTGCTCAATCAGCAATCCGTAGAAGGCATTTCGATGGCCCACTACGATCTTGTGTCAGAAAAGAATAAGATGACTATTCTGCCACTTATTGACAGTTGGATTAATTATGGAGCAAAAGAGAAGTGAGAGAAGTGAAAAATTAAAAGTGAGAAGTGAAAAGTGAATAATAATATGAAATACGAATTTGAGAATGCATTTGCCGATGTCTTTCAGTTTGATAATGGCACAGAGGTTTGTGAGTATCACGCCATGATTCATGCCGGCTCAACGCGATTGACCTATGCCCAGCAACTGGAGGCCATCATGGATGCATACAGCCAATTGATAGAAGGCCCGCTCAGTGGAGCACAGGCCGTTTTTAAGCGTTATTTCCTCAGTGATGCAGCCAATCAGGCCGATGAGGTTATTGCCACAGATGTCACAGACTGTGCCAAGAGCATCATCCAGCAGGCACCACTCGACGGAACGAAGATTGCCCTTTGGGTCTATCTGATGACAAATGTCCAGACAGGCATTGGCAAGAGTGGCCTGTACGAAGTGCGTCATGGCGAGTTCCGTCATCTTTGGAACGGTTCTGCCCATAATATGGCAGCCAACTCTGAATACCAGACGCGACTGCTCTTCAACGAGTATAACATGCAGCTGATTCAGGAGGGCTGTACGCTGGAGGCCAACTGTATCCGCACGTGGTTCTTCGTCAACGATGTTGATCTGAACTATGGTGGCGTGGTACGTGCCCGCAATCAGTTCTTCTTTACCCAGGGACTGACGGTGAACACCCATTTCATCGCCTCTACGGGTATCGGAGGTCGCCAGCAGGACCCTAATGTACTCTCTCAGATGGACAACTATGCCATCGCTGGTGTTAAGAAGGAACAGATCCACTATCTGTATGCTTCTACACACCTGAATCGCACCAGCGACTATGGCGTAAGCTTTGAACGAGGCACACAGGTGAACTATGCAGATCGTCGCCATGTCTTCATATCAGGCACAGCCTCTATTAATAATAAAGGTGAGGTGGTGTATCCAAAGGATATCGTCAAGCAGACACACCGCATGTGGGAGAATGTTGAGGCCTTATTAGCTGAGGCCGACTGCAACTTCAATGATGTGGCAGAGATGGTGGTCTATCTTCGTGATACAGCCGACTATGACCTGGTACGGGAACTCTACGAGGAGCGATTCTCAGGCAAGCCTTATGTGATTGTCCATGCACCCGTCTGCCGCCCAGGCTGGCTGATCGAGATGGAGTGCATGGCAGTCAAGACCGTTGATCTGCCCACTATGCCTAAGTTCTGAGCAAATGAGAAGTTTACTCCTGCTGTTCCTCACTTTTCACTTCTTACTTCTCACCTCTTCTGCACGTAGCATCCAGACGATTAATGCAGAAAAGGCTCGGGAGGTGGCTCGCGAACAAGTCATCTGGCAAGACCGCCTTTGTCCTTTCTCTACCTTCGCGCTTGATTTCCTGAAATCCGTCTATGGTAAGAGCAACTACAAAGGGCTCTCTCCTGAGCAGGTGGTCTATGGCTGGCTCCTCCGCCCTGAAGTCTGGAAAGATGAACCTATGATTCATATTCCTGAGACCGATCTTCAGCGCCAGTTGAATATCGAGGGCGAGTATGCCAAGTTCTCAGAACTCTTCGACGACACACTCGGCTACAAGTTGAACACGCTGGGCTCAGACCTTCCAGAACGGATGCGACAGATGGCTCGCGAGTCGTCTGCCGCCATCAGTCTTGATGAGAAAGTGGGTGACATCATTCTGCTGACAAGAGGACAACTCTTTCAGCCGCGTCCTGCTGATATGGAGCCTTTACCAGCATGGCGCGTCGAAGGGGAAATCCTTTGGAACAACACTCCTTCATGGGCCATTCTGCTGATAGTGACAGCAGTCGTAGCCCTTTTGGCGTTCTTTCTGGGAAAAGCTATGAAGAGACCTTTGAAGACTGTATAGAGAGCAGAAAGGCAACACGACAACCCTGTCGCGGCTGCTCGGCAAGTTCGAGCATGCCTCCTTGTAGAATCATCATTCTCCGACTCAGAGAGAGACCGATTCCACTCCCGCTCCGCTTGGTGGTGAAGAAAGGCACAAAGAGCGACTGACGGTTTTCCGCCGGGATGGGCAGTCCATCGTTGCCGATATAGAAGACCAACGGACTATGATTCTGGGTAGAATCAGGCAATCTCTCATCTTGATGCGCTTCCACGACGATTTTCTGAGCCTGGGCCTCAATGGCGTTCTTCACGAGGTTCATCAATACCTGTCGCAACATACCGGCATCGGCCCAGACGGTTATATCAGGTGAGATGTTCACCTCCCAAGTCAGTTGGGGATAGGCTTTCCTGATGTCTTCAATCATCTTCAGCAGGGCAACATCGCCCATCTTCGGTTTCTCCAGCTCCGACATCTTGCGATAGCTGATGACGAAATCACTCAGATGGCGCGAGGTGTCGTAGATGGCCTGAATGCCATCTTCAAGGGGCGTACCTTTCACATCGGGACGATTCAGCAATGACTGACTGATACTGGTGATAGGCGCTGTGGCATTCATCATCTCGTGAGTCAACACCCGAGTGAGCCGTTCCCACGACTCCACCTCGCTTTGGTTAACCTGCTGGCGGATGGTTTCACCCAACTGATTCAGCGTCTCCTGCATGGCCCGCTCACCAAAGATCATGCCGTCTGTAGGCATACGGAAGGTAAAGTCCTTGTTGCGGATAGCCTCCTGCATCAGATGGGCCCGCAAGCGAAGCTTTTGCTGATGGCGGATAAACCACCAGCCGCCAGCCACAACGATTATACCTATTATTATATATAGAAGCACATTCATAAAGCGACCCCAATCACAGTCTTTTCATCTTGTTATAGAGCGTTTGTCTGGTGATGCCCAGCAGTTCGGCAGCCTGCGTGAGATTGCCATGACAATGGTCGATGGTGCGACGGATATGCTCCTTCTCCATCTCGTCGAGGCTGACGATTTCGTTCTGCATATCGAGCACATCCTTCAGTTTATGCACCAGTTCGTCGTTGTCCCAAGGCTTGGTGATGAAGTCTGCGGCTCCGTTCTTCAGTCCCTTGACAGCCAGATTCACATCAGCGTAGGCAGTCAGTAATACCACAGGTGTCTGCGGATGTTGCTTACGGATGGTGCGAAGCCAGAAGAGACCTTCGTTACCATTGTTGACGCCGAGGGTGAAATTCATGTCGAGCACTACCAGATCGACAGCTTGCTGGGCCATGAGTTTCAGGATGTCTTCGGGATTGGTTGTGGTGAGGATCTGCTCGAAAGTAGCATCGAGCAAGTAACGCATCGCTGTAAGGATGGCAGCGTTGTCGTCGACGATTAATATAGTTCCATACTTGTTCATGGGTGCAAATCTTGTGCAAGTCGAGAGCAGAGAACTCGTTCTATGCCGAGACGCAGCCAAGACTCGCAGGTTTCGCCTGCAAAGTTACAACTTTATTGTCTATAAAT
>JAEEGJ010011309.1_pt1 | contig 22718 bp, 22 predicted proteins | sample 8958761 | NCBI WGS metagenome assembly JAEEGJ01 (sample SAMN16246546, study PRJNA631951) | gut metagenome | biome: gut microbiome; feature: rumen; material: RS-attached | host: Bos | place: Iran: Karaj | collected 2018-10 | reverse complement strand
TCTCTGTTCCGAAAATGAAAAAGGATTGCTCATATAAGCAATCCTTTTTTTCTGAGCCTCTTGTCGGATTCGAACCAACGACCCCGAGATTACAAATCACGTGCTCTGGCCAACTGAGCTAAAGAGGCGGGTGAGCCAGCGGTCTGCATCGCGCCGCTACGACCAAGTACCTTTGCTACGTTCCCGTCCTGGAGGATTCCGAGGGAGCTGGCCGTACAGGACTGGCCCATGTTTTTTGCGTTTCCAGACGACGTGTCTGCTTTAGCGGCCGCAAAGGTACGAAGAAAAAGTGAAACGCGAGGGCTGACGGGCGGAAAAGTGCTTGTTTTTAACGATAATTTAGAATTTTCGCAAAAAAACCATCTACAACGCGCTGAACCGAAAAAAAATGTGTATATTTGCATCCGCTAAAGCCCGAAACAGTCATGACGCAGATGATTACCATCCTTGGACCTACCGCCAGCGGCAAGACGCCGTTGGCAGTAGCGCTGGCCGCCAGTCTGCCGCTGACGGCTGACGGCCGTTGTGGCGGTGAGATCATCTCGGCCGACTCACGTCAGGTGTATCGCCGCATGGATATCGGCACGGGCAAGGATCTGGGGGAATTTCATACGGTGCAAGGAGCAGGGGGCAAGGTGCAAGACGTGCCCTACCACCTGATAGACATCTGTGAGCCAGGGACGAAGTACAACTTGTTCCAGTATCAGCAGGACTTCTACGATGCCTATCTGGACATCAGGGGTAGGGGAGCACAGCCGATTCTCTGTGGAGGAACGGGCCTGTATATTGAGGCCGTACTGAAGGGCTATCAACTGTCTCCTGTGCCGCAGAATCCGGAATTGAGGGCCAGGCTGGAAAGCAAGTCTCTGGACGAACTGACGCAGATGCTTGTGGTACTGAAACAGCAGAACGGCTCGAAGATGCATAACAAAACGGATGTGGATTCTCCGCAACGGGCTATTCGGGCTATTGAGATTGAGGAATACAATCTTCATAACCCGATGCCTAAACGTGAATTGCCGCCTATTGACTCGCTGATTATCGGTGTGAGTATAGACAGGGAGTTGCGCAGGAAGAAAATCACCCGCCGACTGAAAACCCGTTTGGAAGAGGGAATGGTTGACGAGGTGAAAGGATTGCTGGACGAAGGCATCCCAGCGGAAAACCTAATCTATTATGGATTGGAGTATAAGTATGTGACAGAATACCTGGTCGGTAAGACCACCTACGATGAGATGTTCTGTGGACTGGAGATTGCCATTCATCAGTTTGCCAAGCGACAGATGACCTGGTTCCGAGGGATGGAACGCCGTGGGTTTAAGATACATTGGATTGACGCTACACTGCCGATGGAGGTGAAGGTTTCGCAAATCATTGAGTTATGGCAATAGAACAAAATAGATGGGGCATATTGTATTGCCCTAAAAAAGGCATCAGTTTCGGACGTAAACGCTGGGAGAAAGTACAGCGGGCACTTGACCTGCGAAACGTGCAATACGACTTTGTGCAGAGTGAGTCGAATGATAGTGTGGAACGGCTCATGCGCATGCTTATTAATAATGGTTACAAGACCATCATCGTGGTGGGTGGCGACTCGGCACTCAACGATGCGGTCAACTGTCTCATGGAGGCTGAGCCTGCCGTTCGTGACTCCATAGCCCTTGGCGTCATACCCAATGGTGTGCTCAACGACTTTGCCCGTTACTGGGACTTCAAGGAAAGCGAGATACAGCAAACTGTTGACTGGCTGGTCAAGCGCCGTGTGCGTAAGGTGGATTTAGGCTGCCTGCGGTATAAGGACGCCGCTGGCAACGATGCTAAACGCTATTTCCTGAACTGCGTGAACATAGGACTGATAGCCGACGTGATGAACGCCAGACACCAGGCCCGTTCGCTGCTGGGATCGCGTATGCTGGCATTCTTCGCTTCCATCGTCATGATGGCTTTCCACCGGTTGGACTATCCCATGGACATCAGAATCAATAGCGAAACAATCAGTTGTAAGGTCATGACCATGTGTGTAGGCAGCGGACCTGGCTACGGGCAGACCCCTAATGCCGTACCCTATAATGGACTGGTCGATGTGAGTGTGGTCTATCAGCCACAGAAGCTGTTGCAGCTCTTTGCCGGACTGTGGCTGCTGGTGACAGGACGGTTCTTGAATCACCGCAGCGTACACCCGTACCGAACCCGTGAGGTGATGATAAATGATGCTGCAAAGGCACGGGTGGGGATCGATGGACGGCTATTTGGAAAATTGGAAGGCCAGTACCGGATAACCGTGGAGGAAGAGGTGGTGAATTTCCTTATTCCAGATTGAAAAAGTGTTAGAGAAAATAAAAAATGCCCGTTTTTTAAAAATATTCGGGCATTTTTTTTGTAATACCACATAAAATGATTACTTTTGGGAATTAAAATCTAAAACTAACTAAAAAGCAAAAATACTAAGACAGGATTTTTATGAGTTATTTACGATTCGAAAAAGCTGTGATGACTAACCTTGAAGAGTCCATCCGTCGTGAATTACTGCGTACTAACCGCTCGGGAGCCTACTCGTGCTCTACGATTGTGGATTGCAATACACGTAAGTATCATGGCTTGCTGGTCGTGCCCGTTCCTGAACTCGACGACGAGAACCATGTGTTATTGTCGTCGCTCGATGCTACCGTCGTTCAGCACGGAGCAGAGTTTAACCTCGGGCTACACAAGTATCAGGGAAACAATTACAGCCCTAAAGGTCACAAGTACATTCGGGAGTTTGACTGTGACAAAGTACCTACCACCCTGTATCGCGTAGGTGGTGTGTTATTAAAGAAGGAAGTGGTTTTTCAGCACTATGAAGACCGTATTCTGATTCGTTACACGTTGGTAGATGCCCACTCGGCAACAACCCTTCGTTTCCGTCCTTTCCTTGCATTCCGCAGCGTCCGTCAGTTTACACATGAGAACTCGACGGCCAGCCGTGAGTACCACGAGGTAGATAACGGTATCAAGACTTGTATGTATGCCGGCTATCCCGACCTGTACATGCAGTTCTCGAAGAAGAACGAATTTGTTTTCCATCCCGACTGGTATCGTGGTGTGGAGTATCCTAAGGAACAGGAGCGTGGCTATGCTTCGAATGAGGACCTCTATGTGCCTGGCTATTTCGAGATGCCAATCAAGAAGGGTGAGAGCATTGTCTTCGCTGCTTCCACGTCGGCCATCAAGAGCAGTTCACTCAAGAAATTGTTTGACGTTGAGGTTGACGACCGTGTGCCTCGCGACAACTTCTATCATTGTCTGGTGACGGCTGCACATCAGTTCCATTTCCGCGATCGCCGTAGCGGTAACTCTGAGAAACTCGACAACAATGATGCCCGCTACCTGTTAGCCGGCTATCCGTGGTTCAAGTGTCGCGCTCGCGATACCTTTATTTCCCTGCCGGGTCTGACGCTCGCTATTGACGAGCAGGACTATTTTGAGTTTGTGATGAAGACGGCTGAGAAGGGACTGCGTGAGTTTATGCAGGGGAAACCGCTAAGCGTGAAAATTTATGAGATGGACCAGCCCGACGTTCCCCTTTGGGCTATATGGGCTATTCAGCAGTATTGTAAGGATGCCGGCAAGGAGAAAGGCTACAAGATGTACGGCAAACTGGTCGGTGACATTATAAAGTATATTATGGACGGTGGACATCCAAACCTGCGTCTTGATGATAACGGACTGCTCTATGCCAATGGTCGTGACAAGGCCGTCACCTGGATGAATTCCACTGCCAATGGACGCCCGGTGGTTCCGCGCTCGGGCTATATCGTTGAGTTCAATGCTTTATGGTATAACGCACTCAAGTTGGCAGCAGCGCTCAACGAGGAATTCGGCGACAAGAAGCTGGCAGCAAAACTGGAACAACAGGCAGAGCTTGCCAAGCAGTCGTTTGTGGATACCTTCTTGAACGAATATGGCTATCTGCTTGATTATGTAGATGGACCGATGATGGACTGGAGCGTTCGTCCGAATATGATATTCGCCGTAGCCTTCGACTATTCACCGCTGAATCAGGAGCAGAAGAAGAGTGTGCTTGATGTCTGCACACGAGAGCTTTTGACACCGAAGGGACTACGCTCGCTGCCTCCGAAGAGTGGCGGCTACAACCCCATGTATGTTGGTCCGCAGACACAGCGTGACTACGCTTACCATCAGGGTACAGCATGGCCGTGGCTGGGTGGATTCTACATGGAAGCCTGTCTGAAACTCTACAAGCGCACCCGCCTGTCGTTCATTGAGCGCCAGATGGTTGGCTACGAAGAAGAGATGGACTACCACGCACTGGGTACCATTAGTGAACTGTACGACGGCAACCCGCCGTTCCATGGACGTGGTGCTATGGCTTTTGCCATGAATGTGGCAGAAATCCTGCGTGCGCTGAAGTTACTCGAAAAGTATTCATACCAAAAATAAGGAGGACCGACAATGAAAGTATTAATGTTTGGATGGGAGTATCCTCCTCATGTGTTTGGTGGACTCGCCACAGCTAACTATGGTATTTCACAAGGCTTGCATGCGCAGGGTGACATGGATATCACGCTCTGTCTGCCTAAGCCTTTTGGCGATGAGGACCGCTCAGCCTGTAACATCGTGGCTATGAATGCGGTGCCCATTGCCTGGCGGGATGTAAGTTATGACTATGTCAGGGAACGTGTGGGTAACATCATGGACCCCGACCTCTATTTCCGCTTGCGTGACCATCTGTATGCCGACTTTAACTACATGCATGTGAACGATCTCGGTGCTATGGAGTTTGCTGGAGGCTATCCTGGAAACCTGCACGAGGAAATCAATAACTATTCGATTATTGCAGGTGTCGTGGCACGCACGATGGAGTTCGACATCATACATGCCCACGACTGGCTGACTTATCCGGCTGGCATACATGCCAAGCAGGTAAGCGGTAAGCCGTTGTGCATCCATGTGCATGCTACCGACTTTGACCGTTCGCGTGGTAAGGTGAATCCCACCGTCTATTCTATTGAGAAGAACGGTATGGACAATGCCGATTGCATCATGTGTGTGTCGGAACTGACACGCCAGACGGTCATCAACCAATATCATCAGGACCCACGCAAGTGCTTCACGGTTCACAACGCCGTTTACCCACTGCCTGAGGAGTATGACTCTATACCGCGTCCCGACCATACGGGAAAGGACAAAGTGGTGACCTTCCTCGGCCGAATCACCATGCAGAAAGGTCCCGAGTACTTCGTTGAGGCTGCCAACATGGTTATTCGCCGTACACGTAACGTACGCTTCTGTATGGCAGGTTCTGGCGACATGATGGACGCCATGATTTATCTGGCTGCCGAACGTGGCATTGCCGATCGCTTCCACTTCCCCGGATTCATGCGTGGCAAACAGGTGTATGAGTGCTTGAAGGACTCTGATGTTTATGTGATGCCTTCGGTCAGTGAACCATTTGGAATCTCGCCCTTGGAAGCCATGCAGTGTGGTACGCCTTCCATTATCTCGAAACAGTCAGGTTGTGCGGAGATTCTGAACAACTGTATCAAGGTTGACTACTGGGACATTCACGCACTGGCTGATGCTATATACAGCATCTGTGCTAACGATTCGCTTTTCAACTACCTCAAGGAGGAAGGAAAGAAGGAGGTTGACCAGATTACCTGGGAGAAGGTTGGTGCCTGGATAGCAACGTTGTATAAACGAACCCTTGGCTGGGAACAGTAAATGTTATTTACGATTTACGGATTTTCGATTTTCAATTTGAATGAATGGAGGCCGAAATCCGTGAGTCGGAACATATAAATTGAAAAAAGAAAATAGAAAATTTATCAGTATGAAAACAATTTGTTTATATTTTGAAATACATCAGATTATACATCTGAAGCGTTACCGTTTCTTTGATATCGGTACCGATCATTATTACTATGATGACTACGAGAATGAGCGTAGCATCACGGATATTGCCAACCGTTCCTACATGCCGGCACTGAACACGCTGCATGAGATGATTAAGGAGAACGGCGACTACTTCAAGGTGGCTTTTTCTCTCTCCGGTACAGGTATTGAGCAGTTGGAGTATCATGCCCCACAGGTGATTGCCAAACTGCAGGAGTTGAACGAAACGGGCTGCGTCGAGTTCCTTGCTGAGCCGTATTCACATGGCTTGTCATCGTTGGCTAATGAAGAAACCTTCGCACTCGACGTGAAGAAGCAGTGCCAGAAAATCGAGGAACTGTTTGGCAAGAAACCGACTGTGGCACGTAACTCGTCGCTGATTTACTCTGACGATATTGGTGGCCAGATTGCTGCCATGGGTTTTAAGGGTATGTTGACCGAGGGTGCTAAGCATGTGCTTGGCTGGAAGTCGCCGCACTATGTATATAATTGTAATATTGCTCCGAACCTGAAGTTGTTGCTACGTGATGTGGAACTGAGTGACGACATCTCTCTGCGTTTTAACAATCCCGACTGGCCTGGATATCCCTTGTTTGCCGATGCTTACATTGATCGTATTGCCAACCTGCCTGAGGAAGAGCAGATTATCAATATCTTCATGGAACTCTCAGCATTGGGTATTGCCCAGCCGCTGTCCAGCAATATTCTCGACTTCCTGCATGCACTTCCTGCATGTGCCAAGGAGAAGGGTATTACGTGGTCCACGCCATCGGAGATTTGTGGTAAGGTGAAGAGTGTCAGCAACTTGGATGTTCCTGATACCTTGTCGTGGGTTGACGAGGAGCGTGACGTCAGCTGCTGGCTGGGTAATGCCATGCAGCGTGAGGCATTCCAGAAACTTTATAGTGTGGCTGATCGTCTGCGCATTGCCAACGATCCACGCATTAATCAGGACTGGGACTACCTGCAGGCTTCCAACAACTTCCGCTTCATGACTACTAAGCCTTCAAACGTTGGTTTGGATCGTGGCATTTACAGCGGACCGTTCGATGCCTTTACCAACTACATGAATATTCTGGGTGACTTCATCAACAGAGTCAATGCACTATATCCCGCGGAGATTGATAACGAGGAGCTGAACTCGTTGCTTACCACCATCCGTAATCAGGGCGACGAAATTGAGATGAAGGATAAGGAGATTACCCGCCTGAAGGCAAAACTCGAAAAGTTAGAACCTGCAGAAAAGAAACCAGTTAAGAAGGCTGCTGCCAAGAAGCCAGTGAAAAAAGCTGAGCCGAAGGTAGAGAAATAACTGACAGTATCAAAATAGAGAAAGAGACTGCTCTGTAGAGGGGCAGTCTCTTTTTATTTTGGTTGTTAAGGAATATGGCTTGGACAAAATAAAAACCGTCAGACTGAGTCTGGCGGTTTAATTCTCTCAATTAGTTCGTATGCGGACTAATTACTCAGCTACAGCAGCAGTGTCAGCGGGAGCAGCAGCAGTAGTGTCAACAGCAGCAGTGGTGTCAACAACCTCTACATTTGTAGAATCAGCTACTTCAGCAGCGGGCTTCTTAGCGTTGTTGCAAGATGCGAAAGAGATAGCTGCCATGGCTACGAACATAAATACTAATTTCTTCATTTTTCTAATGCTTTTAAATCTGTAAAACAATCATTTGTTTATTAAAACGATGCAAAGGTATATATTTTTTCAATACGTTGTATCTTTTTTTTGCATTTTTTTTTACATGTTTTTGTAACTTTTTTGCAAAATGCTGAAAATGAGTTGATTATGAAATGTTAAAAATTCGTGTATAAATGACTCTTAATGATAATTCTGATAAAAAGAGTGATTTTGTCGAAAAATATATGTACCTTTGCAGTTGTTTCTCGCGCGTACATTATATTAAATATAAGATGATAGATACTTCAGCCTTTCAAGGCAAGACAGCGGCTTACTTTACGCTGGGGTGCAAACTGAATTTCTCTGAGACATCGACATTCGGGAAGATGCTTCAAGAGTTAGGTGTGCGAACTGCCAGTAAGGGTGAGCCGGCTGATATCTGTATAATCAATACCTGTTCGGTGACAGAGGTGGCAGACCATAAGTGTAGGCAGGCTATTCACCGTATGGTACGTGAGAATCCCGGCGCTTTTGTCGTGGTGACGGGCTGCTATGCCCAGCTGGAACCTCAGAAGGTTGTGGCCATTGACGGGGTGGATTTGGTGTTGGGCTCCAATGAGAAGGCTAATCTTGTGCAGTACCTGTCGGATGGCCTTGTCAGTCGTGAGCAAACCGCGTCTTACAAGACGGAGAAGACAAAAGACATCAAGACGTTTGCCCCCAGTTGTTCTCGTGGCAACCGTACACGCTATTTCCTGAAAGTGCAGGATGGCTGTGACTACTTCTGTACTTACTGTACCATTCCTTATGCCCGTGGCTTCAGCCGAAATCCGACCATAGCCTCACTGGTAGAACAGGCGGAACAGGCGGCTGCCGAGGGGGGGAAGGAGATTGTGCTGACGGGTGTCAATATTGGTGATTATGGGAAGACGACCGGTGAAAAGTTCTTGGACTTGGTGAAGGCACTTGATGCCGTTAATGGCATCCAGCGCTACCGTATCAGCAGTCTGGAGCCAGATTTGTTGAGTGACGAGTTGATAGACTATTGTGCGCAAAGCCGTGCTTTCATGCCTCACTTTCATATCCCCTTGCAGAGCGGTAGCGATACGGTGCTCCGTTTGATGCATCGCCATTATGACCGTCAGCTATTTGCCAACAAGATACGACGTATTAAACAGGTCATGCCTGATGCCTTCATTGGTGTCGATGTCATGGTCGGATGTCGTGGTGAAACACCGGAATGCTTTGAGGAGACCTATACCTTCGTTGAGTCGCTTGATGTGACGCAATTGCATGTGTTCCCATATTCAGAACGTCCTGGAACCTCCGCGCTGAACATCCCCTACGTGGTCGATGAGCCCACTAAGAAACAGCGCAGCAAGCGTCTGCTTGACCTTTCTGACCAGAAGACGCAGGCATTTTATGCCCGTTATATCGGACAGGAGGCAGAGGTGCTCTTTGAGAAGGCGACGCGAGGTAAGGCTATGCATGGCTTCACCCGAAACTACATTCGTGTGGAACTGTCTGCTCGTGAAGCACGGGATGAATACGACAATCAGCTCCTGCATGTTCGTTTGGGCAGTTATAATCATGACAAGAGTGCACTTTGTGCTGTGATAATTGAAGATAGATGAAGGTAGCCATAGTTATACTCAACTGGAACGGAGCGAAGATGCTGCAGAAATACCTGCCTTCAGTCATGCTGTATTCGCGTGATGAGGCAACGGTGTATGTGGCAGATAATGCCTCGTCAGACTATTCCCTGGAGTTGCTTTATACCCATTACCGTGAGAGTTGCAAGGTTATAGAGCTGGACAAGAACTGGGGTTTTGCTGAAGGATATAACAAGGCCTTGCAACAGATAGACGCAGAGTATTACCTGTTATTGAACAGCGACATAGAGGTAACCCACCATTGGCTGATGCCGCTCATTGAGTTTATGGATGCCCATCCGGACGTGGCGGCATGTCAGCCTAAGCTACTCTCCGTAGCCGATAAAAACAGTTTTGAGTATGCGGGGGCGAGTGGGGGATTCCTCGACTACTACGGCTACCCCTTCTGCCGCGGACGAGTTTTCGAGATGGTGGAACGGGATAACGGACAGTATGATAATGTGGAGGACATACTCTGGGCGTCAGGTGCTGCCTTGATGATACGTTCGAAGGACTATTGGAGCTGTGGCGGACTTGATGGGCGTTTCTTTGCTCACAATGAGGAGATTGACCTCTGCTGGCGCTTGCGCATCCGGGGACGGCGTATCTGTTGCGTGCCCGACAGCGTTGTCTATCATGTAGGAGGTGGAACACTACCAAAGGGTAACCCGATGAAAACCTTTCTCAACTTCCGAAATAATCTCACCATGCTGTATAAGTGTCTGCCTGACAGCGAGCTGAAGTCAGTCATGCGCATGCGTTGGTTCCTTGACTACGTGGCTGCATGGGAAACGCTTCTGCTGAACTTTAACTGGGGGGACTTTTGTGCTATCTACCGTGCTCGGCGGGCATTCAAACGTTGGCGAAAGGATTTTACGGCCGATCGGCTGGCTATTCAGCAGAGCCGGAAAGATGGTGGCATTCCGGAACGACGGCGTTTCTCCATCCTTTGGCAGTACTATGCCAAAGGCCGGAAGACCTATTCTGCCTTGCCCCAATGCCCCATTACTAACCTTTAGCGACCAGATTCATGAAGAAAAAAGACAGATATGAGCAGGTCTTAGCGTATTTCCGCGAGCAGATGCCGGAAGTACAGACGGAATTGGAGTTCGGCAGTGTGTATCAGCTGTTGGTGGCTGTCATTCTGAGTGCCCAATGTACTGACAAGCGTATCAATCAGGTGACTCCAGAATTGTTTGCCCGTTTTCCTGATGCCAAGGCGATGGCTGCCGTGGAGCCAGAGGAGGTGCTGGAGTATATCAGTAGCGTATCGTATCCTAATTCTAAGGCCGACCATCTGGTGAAGATGTCACGGATGTTGGTTGAGAAGCATGGGGGCGAGGTGCCCGGTGATATGAATGCGTTGTTAGACCTTCCTGGTGTGGGTCGTAAGACGGCTAATGTGGTTCAGAGTGTTGCTTTCGGCAAGTCTGCCATGGCAGTCGATACTCATGTGTTCCGTGTCAGCCATCGATTAGGGTTGGTGACGAAGCGTGATGATACGCCTTATAAGGTTGAGCAGGTATTGGTAAAAAATATACCCGAGGAAGACATTCCCCGGGCACATCATTGGTTGTTGCTGCATGGTCGTTACGTCTGCACATCGCGTCGTCCGCATTGTGAGAAGTGTGACCTGCGAACTATCTGCGTCTCATGTGACCCCACTTCTTCCACATATCGCGGTGGAAACGATTTTCGGCTCCGATGACAGCAAAGACCTTGCTGGCGGGTAGGACGGCAAGGAACTTGTCGTGGTAGGTTTGTTGCAGCTTCTTCAATTCCAGGTCCATTTGATCACCTTTCTTAATGGCGTCGCGATAGGCTGCCTCGTCGGTCAGTTTGTTCATCCGCAGTTGGCGCTGGCGATCGTAGATGGCACGCTGTTTCTGGAACATTTCGCTGTACAGCGGCAGGAACTTGGCTGCTTCCTGTGGGGTTAGCTTTGCTTCTTTGACAATATACTCCTGAAGGTCGGCCTGAAACTTCTCGGGTGAGAACTTCTGGGGGCTTCCTTGTGCGAAGGTGGCAATCGTCGCCGTCAGGCAAAATAGTATAACAATTATTCTCTTCATTTCCTTTTTGTATTATTCTGAGAGACAGGCATAGATGTCTGCATTGTCCAGCATGGCGTAGTCGGCTGCCTCGTCCATGAATGTTTCATCGACGGTGTTGGTTGTGGTAGTTGCAGCAGTCTGCTCTGGAACTTCTTGTGAGCGATTGAGGTAGAGCGTGATGCTGAAGATGGCGACACATAGGCAGGCAGCAGCCATCAAAACGGGGCGTAGGAGCTTCAGACGGGAGCGCTTCTCGGGTACTGTTACCTGCTGCTCAGGCAGTTCGTTCATGAACTGCTCGGCGAAGTGGTCAAAGTATCCTTCTGGCACCCGGAAGGGGTTCTCCTTTCCAAGACTTTCTATGATGAATTTCTCTTCGTTAGTCATGATGGTTATTTCTTTTTGTATTTTTGACGTATATTTTTATCAAACGTTTAATCGTGCTGCTTAAAATATTCAGATATTTTCTTTACTGCGATGTGGTAGGATGCTTTTAGTGCTCCTTCCGAAGTATTGAGTATCTTGCTAATCTCGCTGTATTTCATGTCTTCGTAGTATCTCAGGTTGAAAACAGTCCGTTGTACGTCGGGCAACAAGGCAATAGCGGCCTGCAGTTTTGCCTGTGCTTCGTCTCCGTCAAAATACCGGTCGGCCATGAGTGTGTTGGCAAGTCCCGTCATCTCATTGTCGGTGCTGATAGCATGGAGGTTTTTCTGTCGTCTGATGAAGTCGAGGCTTTCGTTGATGACAATACGATACAGCCAGGTGGAGAGTTTGGAGTCGGACCGGAAAGAGCCAATGTTGTTCCATGCTTTCAGTAGTGCATTCTGCAGGACGTCGTCGGCATCGTCATGGTTCAGCACCAGCCTTCGTACCTGCCAGTACAGCCGTTCGCTATACTGCTGAACAATAATCCCAAACGCTTTACGCTGCGTCTGGGGATTGTTAAGCATCAAGAGGAGTTCTTTCTCTGAAAGGGAAGGGGTCATCGGATGGCAATCTTTCGAACAACATTCCCAACCTTCACGATATAGCATCCTTTGGGAATATCCAACTCTACGCGTTGTGATGGACTTTCAATCTTTACTTTCACAACCTGATTGCCTGTCAGCGAAATCACCTCAAGGGTTTCTCCCTGGGCATTGTTGACTTGAAGCGCAGATGGCAGAACGGTAATGGTTATCTCACGATCGCTGCTCTGTTCCGTCGCTGGCTCTGTGCTCAATGCATACATGCTCACCGGAAGGGCGAGCGTCAGCATGGCAGCAAATGTCATTGAGAGTAATCGTTTCGTCATACACTTCTACTTTATAGTTTGGTGCAAAGTTAATGATTTTACTTGAAACTACCAAACTTTTTTCAGCATTTTTTCTCTTTACCGTGGAAATAGCCCGTTTTACAGTTGAATAACCATGTTTTCCTCGGCCAGTACAGTGTTTTCGAAAACAGTTTTCGCCTCGTCCTGCAGTTGACACTCGTTTTCGTAGCGTGAGGAGTAGTGCCCCAGTACGAGTTGTTGCACGCTGGCATCTTTGGCCACTTGTGCGGCTTGTCGGGCTGTGGAGTGGAAGTATTTTTCGGCCATTGCCACGTTGTCGTCTCCGTATGTGCTTTCGTGGTAGAGTGTTGTCACTCCCTTGAGTTGTTCGTGCAGTCGGGCTATGTATCGTGTGTCGCTGCAGTATGCGTAGCTGCGTGGCGTTTCTGCAGGATAGACCAGTTGCTGGTTGGGTATCACCTTTCCTTCCTCGGTTGTCCAGTCGGCACCTGCCTTGATGTTGGCAATCTGCCATGTTGGAATGTGGTAGAAGTCAATCTTCTCCCGTCTTATGTGGGGTGCTGTGGGTTTCTCGCAGAACAGGAATCCGCAGGTGGGTACGCGGTGCTCCAGCGGAATGGTTGTCACGGTGAGGCTCCTGTCTTCATAGATGACAGCTTGCTGTGTGGTGTCTATCGGATGGAATACCACCTCATATCCCAGATTGTAGCAGAACATATCCAGCTGGCTTTGCAGCATGGGTCCCAATGCTGCTGTGGCATAGATGTTCAGTTTTGCTGTACGTCCCAGCAGTCCGAAGGTGCTGATCATGCCGATGAGTCCGAAGCAATGGTCGCCATGCAGGTGTGAAATGAAGATGTGGCCAATTTTGTTGAATCGGATTTTTGACCGGCGCAGTTGTGCCTGCGTACCCTCGCCACAGTCAATCATGAACAACTTGTCACGCACTTCCACCACTTGTGACGAAGGATGATGCCTAAGCGTGGGTAGTGCGCTTCCGCAACCTAATATGTGAATATTGAACGGCTCCACTTTTTATTACATGATGAAATCCTCGAGTGCCGATTGCTCCAGTTCGATGTCATCGCCGTACGGCTCTTTCGGCTTCTGTCGGGAGTACTCGAAGGAGTCTTCGTCGTTTTTATAGACCAGCGAGTCGTTTGTCAGTTTTGTGATGTCGTAGTAGTTGACTTCTTCCTCCTGTCCTCCGCCCTCGATGACGGAAACAATTTCCAGCTGTCCGTCAACTATTTTCCAGGTTCGGTAGGTGATGCTTGTCAGTTCGATGGTCTCTGCAATGCCACCCTCCTTGATGCTGATTCCTACCTCTGAGCTGCCGTCAATGGGGTCTGGCATTACCCAGTCGCCTAACAGCATGTTTTGGTTGATGACAATGTCTGCCGTATTTTTCCTGTTGTCCGTTGTCACCACAATCATGCGGTCGCCCTCCTTTAAAATGCCCAGGATTTTCTTTTCCTTGTTGGCTTTGGCGATGTCAATCATAAGTGTGTCACCATCGTCAATAATCAGTTCCAGCGTGTCCTTCGAGGAAGAGTGGGCGGCAATGCCGTAGATGGTCGGTCGCTCTGCTTCTTCCACGTCGGTGGAGTCTGCTGCCACGTTTCCTGCCTGCTGCTGTTTTCCTCCGCAACTCATCATGATGAGCATGGCCATGACCATCATGGCTCCGATGGTTATTTTCTGCTTCATAGTCAAGTATGTTTTATTTGTTGTTTTCCTTTTCCTGTTGTTTTGCTTCGTTCCAGAGCCGGTCCATTTCCTCCAGTGTCATGTCCTTGAGCGGTTTGCCGGCGCGAATGCTGTGCTGCTCAATGTAGTTGAAGCGGCGAATGAATTTCTGGTTGGTCAGTTCCAGCGCGTTGTCCGGGTTCAGCTTGTAGAGCCGTGCGGCATTGATGACCGAGAACAGGAAATCGCCCAGTTCTTCAGTCGAACGTTCCTTGTCCTCCTTGCGCAGTTCGGTCTCCAGTTCGCCCAGTTCTTCGCGCACCTTCTTCCAAACATCCTGTTTGTCCTCCCAGTCGAATCCCACGTTGCGGGCCTTGTCCTGAACACGGTAGGCCTTGATGAGCGAGGGTAGGGCAACGGGTACCCCTGAGAGCACCGTTTTGTTGCCGTCCTTTTCCTTCAGCTTGATCTGCTCCCAGCTCTCCAGCACGGCCTCAGCATCCTTCGCAACGGCTTCTCCATAGACGTGCGGGTGACGGAATATCAGCTTGTCGCACAGTTTGTTACAGATGTCGGCTATATCAAATTGCTGTTTCTCCTCGCCGATGCGTCCATAGAACACGACGTGCAGCAGCACGTCGCCCAGCTCCTTGCATATTTCGCGTTGGTCGTCGCGTATCAGTGCGTCGCACAGTTCGTAGGTTTCCTCAATCGTATTGGGTCGCAGGCTGTCGTTAGTCTGCTTGCGGTCCCACGGACACTCCTCGCGCAGCCGGTCCATGACGTCGAGCAACCGTCCGAAAGCCTCCATTTTCTCTTCTCGTGTATGCAGATGTTCCATAACAGCTGCAAAAGTAAATAAAAATTCCGAAACTACCAAAAAATTTGGTGGTATCAAAAAAAAGTTGTACTTTTGCACGCCTTATTAATATATGTATATGGAATTAGCAAGTAAATACGACCCGAAAGAGGTCGAGTCAAAATGGTATCAGTATTGGCTGGACAATAAGTTGTTCGCCTCGAAACCCGATGGACGTGAACCTTACACCATCGTCATTCCGCCGCCCAACGTGACAGGAGTGCTGCACATGGGCCACATGTTGAACAATACGATTCAGGATATCCTGGTTCGCCGCGCACGCATGGAAGGCAAGAATGCCTGCTGGGTGCCGGGAACTGACCACGCCTCGATAGCTACTGAGGCCAAGGTGGTAAAGAAACTGGCCGAGCAGGGCATCAAGAAGCATGACTTGACGCGCGAGCAGTTCCTGGAGCATGCCTGGGACTGGACCCATGAGCATGGCGGCATCATCCTGAAGCAGCTGCGCCGACTGGGTGCTTCGTGCGACTGGGACCGTACGGCATTCACCATGGACGAGAAACGTTCTGAAAGCGTCATCAAGGTGTTTGTTGACCTCTACAACAAAGGTCTCATCTATCGTGGACTGCGCATGGTGAACTGGGACCCGAAGGCGCTGACCGCCCTTTCTACCGAGGAGGTCATCTATCGTGAGGAGCAGAGCCATCTGTTCCATCTGAAATACTATGTGGACGGTCTGGATAATCTGGATAATCCAGAGAAACTGGAAGCAGAAGGCAACGTCATCCACAAGGACGGGAATGGTTACTATGCCGTTGTTGCCACGACGCGTCCGGAGACCATCATGGGCGATACCGCCATGTGCATAAACCCCAAGGACCCGAAGAACCAATGGCTGAAAGGCCGCAAGGTCATTGTACCGTTGGTGGGCCGCGTGATTCCCGTTATTGAAGACCGCTACGTGGACATCGAGTTCGGTACGGGCTGTCTGAAGGTGACGCCCGCCCACGACACCAACGACTACATGCTGGGCAAGACGCACAACCTGGAGACCATCGACATCTTTAATGCCGACGGCACCATCTCCGAGCAGTCGCCGCTCTATGTCGGTATGGACCGCATGGACTGCCGTAAGCAGATTGTGAAGGACCTGCAGGCTGCCGGACTGATGGAGAAGATTGAGGACTATGTCAACAAGGTTGGCTACTCCGAGCGTAACCCCGATACGGCCATCGAGCCGCGTCTCTCGCTGCAGTGGTTCCTGAAGATGCAGCACTTTGCCGACATTGCCCTGCCGCCCGTGCTGAACGGCGAACTGAAGTTCTATCCGCAGAAATACGTGAACACCTACAAGAACTGGCTGGAAAACATCCAGGACTGGTGCATTTCGCGCCAACTGTGGTGGGGCCACCGTATTCCGGCATACTATTACAATGAGGAAGGAGACTTCGTTGTTGCCGAGACACGCGAAAAAGCGCTTGAACTGGCTCAGCAGAAGAATCCTGCCGTGACCGATGCAGACCTCCGTCAGGAGGAGGATGCCCTCGACACTTGGTTCAGTTCCTGGCTGTGGCCTATCTCACTGTTCGACGGCATCAACAATCCCGGCAACGAGGAAATAAAATACTATTATCCCACTAACGTCCTTGTGACGGGTCCCGACATCATTTTCTTCTGGGTATCGCGCATGATTATGTCCGGCTATGAATATGTGGGCGACATGCCGTTCAGAAGCGTCTATTTCACGGGTATCGTCCGCGACAAGCTCGGCCGTAAGATGTCGAAGTCGCTCGGCAACTCGCCCGACCCCATTGAACTGATTGAGAAGTTCGGTGCCGATGGCGTGCGCATGGGCATGATGCTCTCGGCTCCTGCCGGCAACGACATCCTCTTCGACGAAGCTCTCTGCGAGCAGGGACGTAATTTCAACAACAAGATATGGAATGCCTTCCGCCTGGTCAAGGGCTGGGAGGTGGCCGACGTGGCACAGGCAGAAGCCTGCAAGACGGCAGTCGCCTGGTTTGGCGCCAAGCTGAAGGAGGCCAACGCAGAACTTGACGACCTGTTCTCTAAGTTCCGCATCTCGGAGGCCCTGATGGTGGTCTATAAACTCTTCTGGGACGAGTTCTCCAGTTGGTATCTGGAGATGGTGAAACCTGCCTACATTGACGGCAAGGCACAGCCTATCGACCGCGAGACTTACGAGCAGACGCTGCGTTTCTTTGACGTGCTGCTGAAGATGCTGCATCCGTTCATGCCCTTCATCACCGAAGAGTTGTGGCAGGCACTCTATGAGCGCAAGGAGGGCGAGAGTATCATGCGTGAGAGTCTGAAACTTGAAGCCGTGACAGCCGACGAACAGCGACTCATCAGCGACGTGGAGCAGGTGAAATTGGTGGTTGGCGGTGTGCGCATGGTTCGCAGCCAGAAGAACATTGCCCCTAAGGAGCAGCTGGAGTTGCAGGCCGTTGGAGCCAATGGCTATGAGGCCTACAATGCCGTCATCCGGAAGATGGCTAACCTGAGTGCCATTCAGGTGGTCAGCGAGAAAGATACTACGGCGTCTGCCTTCATGGTGGGTACCGACGAGTTTGCCGTTCCCCTTGGTGCACTGATTGACGTTCAGGCCGAAATAGAGAAGGCCGAGGCGCAACTGAAGCACCTGGAAGGTTTCCTGGCCGGCGTCATGAAGAAGCTCGGCAACGAACGCTTCGTAGCCAACGCCCCCGAGGCTGTTGTGGCGCTGGAGCGTAAGAAGCAGAGCGACAGCGAGGAGAAGATAGCAGCCCTGCGCGAGAGCATTGCCGCGCTGAAGGCTCAGCTGTGATGTTAGGCATCAGGCATAGTAAAGATGACGGGCAACGTAGATGTTTACGCTGCCCGTCTCGTTTTTTACCTTAAAACTATTTCCCTTGTGTTATCCCATAGGGTGGAAATTGTCGCGCTCCCCCATCACGTAAGCCTTGCCGTCTTCCTCCTTCAGATAAACCTGAAGGTCGCTGAAGAATCCTGTAGCCTGCATAGCCTGCAAATCGAGGATGGCATCCTCCTCGGCTTCATATTCCTTGGCTTGGCCCAGGTCGTTTTTGAAACTCATCTTCTTTGCTTCATTGTCGAAGATGGCTATCCACTCGTTTTTCACTCGGTCTCCGATTACAAATTTCTTGCACATAGTCGTTATATTTTAATTTAGTAGTTTGTTCTATAAACGATTTCTGCCTGCAAAGTTACGTGGAAATTGCTTTCGTTGTAACAATGCAGGCAGAAAATCTTACGTAAACGTTTTATGAAATCTTAGTACGCAAACAGCGGGTACTCCTTCATCTTCTCGTTGACACGCTGGCGAACGCTGGCAATGACCTGTTCGTTCTCGGGGTCGTTGAGCACTTCCTCAATCCAGGCGGCAATCTGCACCATCAGGTCCTCCTTGGCACCACGTGTGGTGATGGCAGGTGTACCCAGACGGATACCGCTGGTCTGGAAGGCAGAACGGCTGTCGAACGGCACCATGTTCTTGTTCACGGTGATGTCGGCTGCTACGAGCGCATTCTCGGCCACCTTACCGGTCAGTTCAGGATACTTCGAACGCAGGTCAACCAGCATCGAGTGGTTATCAGTACCGCCGCTGACGATGCCGAAACCGCGTTTGATGAGCTCGTCGGCCAGCACCTTAGCGTTCTTCTGTACCTGGGCAGCCCATTGCTTGAACTCTGGCTTCAGCGCCTCGCCGAAGGCAACAGCCTTGGCAGCAATGACGTGCTCCAGCGGGCCGCCTTGCTGTCCGGGGAAGACGGCAGAGTTCAGCAGCTGCGACATCATCTTGACAACTCCCTTCGGAGTCTTGTAGCCCCAAGGGTTCTCGAAGTCCTTACCCATCAGGATGATACCGCCACGCGGACCGCGCAGTGTCTTGTGGGTGGTAGAAGTCACGATGTGTGCATACTTCACGGGGTTATCCAGCAGTCCGGCAGCAATGAGTCCTGCAGGGTGAGCCATGTCAATCATCAGCAGCGCACCTACCTTGTCGGCAATCTCACGCATACGCTTGTAGTCCCACTCACGGCTGTAGGCCGAGCCGCCGCCGATGATGAGCTTCGGCTTGTGCTCCAGCGCCAGGCGCTCCATCTCGTCGTAGTCCACGCGGCCCGTTTCCTTGTTCAGGTTGTAGCCTACTGGCTTATACAGGATACCAGAGGTGTTTACCAATGAACCGTGCGACAGATGGCCGCCGTGGTCCAGGTTCATACCCATGAACGTGTCGCCCGGCTTCAGTACGGCGAGCAGCACGGCAGCGTTGGCCTGTGCGCCGGAGTGGGGCTGTACGTTGGCATACTCAGCTCCGAAGAGTTCACATACGCGGTCAATGGCCAGTTGCTCCACCTTGTCCACCACCTGGCAGCCGCCGTAGTAGCGGTGTCCGGGATAGCCCTCGGCGTACTTGTTGGTCAGGTAACTGCCCATGGCTTCCATCACCTGGTCGCTCACGAAGTTCTCGCTGGCAATGAGTTCAATACCTTTCAGTTGTCGCTGATGTTCCTGTTCAATGAGATCGAAAATCTGCTGGTCTCTTTCCATTTTTGCTTGTTGTTTTTTGTTGGTTTGAAAAATGATGGTGCAAAGGTACGAATAAGCGAGCAAATAAACAAATTATATTTGTTTTTTTACAAAATATTCTACTACAGTCTTACGCCAAACGACGCATTGACGACCCAGTTTTCCAGTCGCCCGTTGGTAGTACTTTTCCGGACGCGGAAGTTATTGAATTCCCCATTGCAATTCATAAAAAACCGGCTGAAATTATAGGTCACCGACAGGCGCAAGTCAAGGTTCATCGTCAGTCCGCTGTTGTAGGTCTTTTCCACCGATGGCGTAATGCGCAGATTGTCGTGCCAACTGTCCCACTGTTCGTCGGTAATCTCCTCGTTCATGAAGTCCGACCCCTCCAGCAGTTCGGGCACGTTGGTGTCGTAGGCATAGCCCTTTACCTTGTTCACAAAGGTCAGCATCGGCACAGCCATGGCGCTAATCAGCAGTCCGCGCGTGGGCACCCAGTTGTAGGCATAGCCCAGGCCTACTCCACCCTGCCACATCTTCAGGCGGCCCAGACCATGCATCAGATACACCAGGTCGGCATTCGAGTTCGTACCATAATCGATACTCGCGTAGAAGTACATGGCCCCGGCCAGTAACGATCCCGATGAGCGTTTCTGCACCACCGACTGGTCGTAGGCAGCAGCATACGAGAAGCGCTTGCCGTTTAACAGGTAGTATGCGTTGGCTATCAGTGCGCGCACCCTGATGGGGTCCTCCAAATCCCTCTTGCTCCATCCGTCCTTGTTTTCCTCCGAGATGAGGTCCGAGTCCAGATTGAGGCGCGGATGATAGCTGCGGAACGAGTTGATGCGCAGGGTAGCGCCATATCGTCCTCCCGTGGCGCCGATGTTAAAAAAGCTGCCATTGTTTCCACCTACGTTCACCGTATATCCCAGCCCGTAGCCCCGATATCCCAGCCAGAGTCCCACATACGCCGTCGGCTCGGTCTTCAGAGACGGCGAGGCATTGTACTGTCTGTCGCCTATGGCACCCTGCGTATGCATCTTTACCAGACTCTGGTTCAGGTTACTCTTCACAATGAGCTGCCAGGGCTTCTCAGGAGCCTCGATGTAGCGGTGGTCTACACCACGGATCGTCAGCGAGTCTATCATCTTGCCGACCTTCTTGACCAAATTCTTCACGCCACCCTGAGCCATGCCGTCGGCACACACGGCAAGCATGATCACGATGGGCAGAATTCTTTTCATACGGCACAAGTAATATCATCATTACAACTGCAAAGATACTAATAAATATGTGCAAATAAAAACGCGAAAAAATTTCGTACCTTTGCAGTGTTACAGACGCTTATTTGGCACGGAAGCGTTCTGCCTGCGACTGGATGAGTTCCTGGTCGTCGAAATAGTTGATCTGCATGGCACGGCGAACCTCGTCCATGGTCTGAGCAGCGGTCTCGCGAGCCTTTTCAGTACCTCGGCGCAGGATGTTATAGATCTCGGGGATGTCCTGTTCGAACTCATGGCGACGCTGACGGATGGGGTCGAGCATCTGGTTCAGAATCTGATTGAGGAATTTCTTACATTTCATGTCGCCCAAGCCACCACGGCGGTAGTGGTCCTTCAACTCATCGAGGTTCTGGTATTCGGGCCAGAAGTTAGCAAAGTCGGCATCGCACGAGAAGGCGTCGAGATAGGTAAATACGGCATTACCCTCGACATGGCCCGGGTCGTTCAGGTTGACGTGCAGGGGGTCGGTGTACATCGAACGCACCTTCTGCCAGACGGTATCAGCATCGTCGGAGAGGTAGATGCAATTGCCGAGCGACTTCGACATCTTCTCCTTGCCATCGGTACCCGGCAGGCGACGGGCAGTGGCATTCTCGGGCAGCATGATGTTGGGCTCGACGAGCACGGGGCCGTAGGTATTGTTGAAGCGGTTCACCAATTCACGAGTCACCTCGAGCATGGGTTCCTGGTCTTCACCAGCGGGAACGGTCGTAGCCTTGAACAGCGTGATGTCGGCAGCCTGCGACACGGGGTAGCAGAAGAATCCGAGGGGGATGCTCTCGCCCTCGAAGCCACGCATCTTAATCTCGGTCTTCACCGTCGGATTGCGCTGTACGCGGCTGACGGAGATGAGGTTCATCAGGTAGGTGGTGAGCTCGGCCAGCTCGGTGATCTGGCTTTGGACGAACAGCACGCACTTCTCGGGGTCCAGTCCGGCCGAGAGGTAGTCGAGAGCCACCTCGATGATGTTCTGACGAATCTTCTCAGGATTGTCGGCATTATCGGTCAGGGCCTGTACGTCGGCCATAAACACAAACATTTTCTCATAGTCGCCAGCGTTCTGCAGTTCGACGCGACGGCGCAGCGAACCGACATAGTGTCCCAGATGGAGCTTACCCGTAGGGCGGTCGCCTGTAAGTATGATCTTTCCCATAAGTTTTAATACGTTTTTTCAATTTTGGCTGCAAAGGTACAAAAAAAAATGAGAAATGAGAAATAAGAAATGAGAAAATTATTTCGAGCCGATGTAGAGGAACACCATTCCAAGGAGTACCAATGCCAGGTCGAAGGCCTTTGCCTTGAGATTTTTCTCGTGGAAGAAGGCTGCTCCGAACAGGAAGCTGACCACCACGCTGCCCCGTCGGATCATGGAGACGATGCTGATCATGGCGTCGGGCAGCGACAGAGAATAGAAATACAGGAAATCGGCCGTCGAGAGGAAGATGCTGACACCGATGATGGACCAACTCCAATGGAAGGGTGTGGTTTCGTGGTGTTTGGGCCACCACAGCAGCCACAACATGGCAAGCATCATGAAGCACTGGTAGATGTTGTACCACGACTGTACCATCATGCGGTCGAGTCCGATGCCGCCATCGGCAACAGGCGCCATCAGGTATTTATCGTAGAGTCCGCTGATGGCCCCCATGACGGCAGCACCGACAATCATCCAGATATAGTGGTCGCGCTTGAAATCAATACCTTCCTTCTTGCCGCTACGGCTGAGTAGCAGGAACGAAGCAACAGCCAGCAGGACACCAATCCACTGCCACACGTTGAGCCGTTCGCCAAACACCAGCAAGGCACCCACGAGCACCATGACGGGGCGCGTGGCATTGATGGGGCCGACGATGGTCAGCGGCAGG
>JAEEGJ010011305.1_pt1 | contig 22722 bp, 9 predicted proteins | sample 8958761 | NCBI WGS metagenome assembly JAEEGJ01 (sample SAMN16246546, study PRJNA631951) | gut metagenome | biome: gut microbiome; feature: rumen; material: RS-attached | host: Bos | place: Iran: Karaj | collected 2018-10 | reverse complement strand
CGGACAACGACACGGATGTTGTCGTAAAGCGCGGTGCCGTTCTCGCCCCTGGCCACGGGCTGGAACTGGACGGTCTTTTCGGCCAATCCCGTGTTGATGACCTTGACCATGAGATTCCACGCGCCGTGCGTGTCCTTCGGGGCACAGAAGACGTGCGGGATGAAGAGGTCCCTCGCGCCGCCGCCCTCCTTGTAGAGCGAGACGTTGGAGCCGGCGTACATGTTGTCGGTGCGCATCCACGCCGTATAAACCAGCTGGCGGCCGGGCGCGGGGTTCTGGATGCGCTGCAGGCACTGGATGTAGCCCTTGTCATGGTCGAGCGAGAGCGCATGGCCCTCCTCGCCGGGGCGTCCGCCCGGAAGGGCGACGACGCGCCCGCCGCCGCTCCAGGACTCCTTGCCGCTCTCGAAGCCGCCGTTCACGAGCAGGTTGCCGAGCGTGGCGGAGTCGATGGTCGAAGCGGTGAAGGGGCGTTTGCCAAGAAGGGTCTTGCCTCCGCCTTTTCCGATATCCCAATAAAGGGACACAGCGCCTTCGGTCGCGCCGACAGACGCAAAGTCGGCAGGAACGTCGAACAAAAGGTATTCCGTCCCGTCGGGGGCGAGCACGAATTGCCGCGAACCGACCGGCCGGCCGCCGATGGTAATGAAGATGCTTCCCTTCCGCAGACAGCGCAACGGATTGCGGACGGTAATGCGCAGTTGCGGGTCGGCACCGCTGACGAAACTCGTCGCGGGCTTGGCGACGAGTGGGCCCTGCCCGTCGATTTCAAGCGCGCATCGGATTGCGAGCGGTTCAAGCGGAACGCCTTCCACGAACTTCGGTAGTGAGCCCACACGGATGAAGACGGTGTCGCCGTTTCGGGGATGGACCGTTTTCGCATTCCCCTGGTGGTCGGTAACCGTGGCGGCTTCCGCGACAGGAGGAATCTTCTCGATGGCCATGAAGGGAAGCCCGACTTCCACCGGTTCCGCGTCCGGGTCGCCGTTCGCGGAGCAGATGACGGCGGTCGCGGTGCCGTCCTTGCGCTCGAAGACGAAGACGCGGGCTCCGGCATCGTAGTAGCCGCCGACGGGCCGCGCGTCGCCGAGCTTGGCGGAGAGGACGGCGAGCGTCGCGGCGACGGGGCGCGGCGTGTGGTCGTCCAGGAGGTACTTCCAGTTGCCGGCGGGGTTCGCCTCGCCGCCGAAGTAGATGATGCCCTTCACGCCCGCGACGAGCTGCGCGGGCCAGGCGCGCAGAACGTATTGCGACTGGTAGAAGCTGCGTTCGAGCGCCTCGCGCCCCTCCATGCCCCAGACCGAGAGTCCGGAGGCGCTCTCGTCGTTCCAGACCTCCGCGACGCCGCCCGACGCGGCGTCCGCGATGGCTTCGGCCGCGCCCTCGTACTCGCCGTAGTGGATGGGGAGGATGTCGATGGATTTGCCGATGCCGGCGCCGAGGAGGTCGAGGCGGAAGTTGCGGGGCCAGAGGCCGCCGGCGAGGATGGACTTCGCCTCGGGGTTCACCTTGCGGAGCTCCTCCGCGCCGATGGCGCAGAAGCGTCCGTAGTCGGCCACGGGGTTGGCGCTCTTGGAGCCGGGGACGATTTCGTTGAGCCACTCGATGCCGTAGACACGCTTGCCGAAGCGCTGCGCGATTGCGCGGATGCTTTCGCGCCAGCCGGCCTCGTCGAAGGGGTACGGCTCGAAGCCCGGCGAGTGGATTTCGGGCGGAAGGATCCATTCCGGCGCGCCGGTGAGCATGAGCCAGGGCTTGATGCCGTGCTTCTCCTGGCGGTCCATCATGGTGGCGAGCCAGTCGAAGTGGTATTCGCCGCGCTTCGGGACGAGGCCGCCCCAGCCAACGAACATGCGGTTCACGGAGAAGCCGAGCTTCGCGGCCGTCTCGCATTCGAGGTCGGTATGGAGGTCCGTCGCGCCGAAAGGCGCGCGCTTGCCGCCGAGAGCCTTGTCAACGTCGGGGATGACGCCAAGGAAGGCGTCAACCGACTTCTCGCCGCAGCGCCCTTCAGCGAGGAAGACGCCGAGGCGTCCGCCGATGGCGTCGGAGAGATCCACCTTCGCCGTTGCGCCGGGCGCGGGCATCGCGGCCTTCGCGAGGCCGACCTCCTCGATCTTGCCGTCCGCGTCGAGACCGAGGATGCGGATTGTGACCTCCGCGCCGGCTTCGGCGTCGGGACCGGCGATGAGATCGACCACGGGCCGGTCGCGTCCCGCGACGAAGAGGCCGCCGGCCGTCGGCGCCACGATGTCGAGGCCGTGGACGGGACGGATGATGCGCGGCGCGCCGCAGGTCTTCGTCCAGGGGAAGTCCTTATCGTCGCCGCCGCGGAAACGGACGTGGAAGAAGAGGGAGTTGTAGCGGTAGACCTTCTTGATCGTCTGCTTGAAGCGCACCGTGCCCTGGCCGGGCGTGACCGGCTTGAAGGACCAGCCCAGGCCGCTGTAGCCGACGTGCCGGCGCCCCATCTCGTGGACACCATCGGGGTTGTCAATCCACGGTCCGCAGGGGAAGGCGACGACGTGGCACTTGTCGTTCCAGTATTCGGAGGGATCGAGGTAATAGTCCGCGACGATTTCGAAGGACTCGCCCTCGTGCACTTCCTTCATGGGCTCGTCCGTCCCGGGCTTGAAGCAGCCGCGCGGAACGAGCCAGCTCTTCTTATAGGTGATGCCTTCCGGCGGCTTCTTGCGCGCGGCGGCGGCCTCGTCGGCGGCCTTCTGCCTGGCGGCCTCCTCGGCCGACATAGCCCAGTGGATCTCGCCGCAGAAGAGCTTGTGCGTCGCCTTGTTCCAGGTGCCGTTCGGGGCGATGAAGACGAGCGGCCCGTAGTGGTGGAGATTCTCCTTCCACTTGGCGGTGAAAGTGAAGGTCTTCGTCTCGCCCTTCTTCATCGTCTGCGGCGGACGCCATTCACCCGTGTCGAGCCAGCCGCCCTGCTTGAAGCGGTGCATCGCCACCGAGACGTTCTCGCCCTCGGCGAGGTCCTTCTTCAGCGTGACCTTGACCTGGAAGCCCTTGTCCGGTGTGACCTTGGCGGGCGTCTCGACCTTGAGGAAGTCATCCTCGTGGACGGATGTGGCGCCGGTCGCCGCACCGCCCTCGGTCTTCTTCGAAGCTTCCTCCGCCTTCTTCGGAGCCTCTTCCGCTTTCTTCGCCCAGTTGATCTTGCCGCAGAAGAGCTTGTGCGTGGCCTTGCCCCAGTTGCCGTTCGGGGCGATGAAGACGAGCGGCCCGAAGTGGCCGATGTCCTCCTTCCACTTCGCCGTGAAGGTGAAGACCTTCGTCTCGTCCTTCTTCATCGACTGCGGCGGACGCCACTCGCCCGTGTCGCGCCAGCTGCCGCTTGGCTTGAAGCGGTGCATCGCGACCGTCACGTTCTCACCCTCGGCGAGATCCTTCTTGAGCGTGACCTTGACCTGGAATCCTGCGCCTGGGGCGACCGTGTCGGGTGTCTCCACCTTGAGGAAGTCGTCCTCGTGGATGGCGGCAAGGACTGGAAGCGCAAGTAGTGTGAACAATAGGCTAACGTGAGTTTTCATGGTTGTCTCCAAAAAGTTATGCGGAAACCGCCGCATCTACCGAATAAAGAAAATGGTGTGGGAGTCGTTGGCCTCGAAGCAGCCGATGTCGATGATTCGGCCGATCAGGCGCTTCTGCTTGCCGGAGAGGTCGAAGGCGGCCATGCCCTCGTAGTTCGCGCCCTTGCCGACAAGCGGTCCGCCTGAAGCCGGACGGAAGTCACCGTTCGCGTAGTCGCGGAAGAAGGACGCCGCCGTGCCAACAACGGTACTGGCGGGGAATGCCGTCCCTTCAATGGACGAATCGAGCGCGCCGTTCGTGAAGTTGGCACGGGTTCCGGTCGGCTTGCATGCCGCGCCGTCCTTGTCCGTCACGCCGGCGATCACGACGTTCACGGCCTGGGCCGTTGATCCGATGCGGAGCGGCGAGAAGGATGTGCAGTACTGGTTTGTATTGGCGATGCGCGACTTGATGATCGTGCAGTTGCGCAGGATCGAGGTTCCCTCCTGAACCACAAGCAGGGCGGCGTTTGGCTGCGGATTGTCGACGAGAAGGCAGTTTTCGGCACGGGAAGCCCCCTTGAGCACAAGGACGCCACCCTTGTTCTGCCCCCATTGCGTGGAGGCGGCCACGTAGTTGCCGCGAAAGACCGTGTGCGTCACGAGTCCGGCTTCCAATTGTCCGCCACCGCCGCTGCCATGTCCAGAAACCTGCTGTCCGGCCTCGACGATGCAGTTGGAGACCGTTCCGCCCCCGTCGGAGATCAGAAAGTTACCGCCAGTGGCCCAGTCGCCCCAGGCAGACCCCTTTTGCATGGTCAGGTTGGCGACGAATGCATCGGCATGGTTAAGGATGAAAACGCGCCGGTTTCCATTTTGGTAATTGGCGCCGACCGTGTTAGAGACGACAACGTGCGATGGGTCGCCGCCCTCGCCGAGAATCCGTATGGCCTTCGCGAGGGCGATGGGCGTGGAGATCTTGTAGAGCCCCGGTGCGATATGAATCGTGGCACCGTCCGTGGCGAGTGCCAGCGCGTCGGCAATGGTCTGAGCGGCGGACGCCGGCGTGACGTATGGCGGAATTGCGTTCGCGGACGTAGCATCAACGAACATGTCGCCGCTCCAGAGCAGCGTGAAGGAGTTGGTCGAGGTCGAGGCCGAGAGGACGCGTCCCCCTTCCAGAGTTGCAGTGGCGCGGGCGAACCACTGGTATGTCACGCCGTAGCCAAGGTCCTCGGCTGTGTCGGAGAATGTCTCCGCCGCCGAAGCCGTTCCGAGCGGGAGTTCCGTCCAATCTACGCCATTCGTCCCGTAGAAGACCGAGACGGACGTTGGGAGCGTGTTTTCCATGGCTGCTTCCGCAAGCTCGACGGAGAAGGCGGCGGATTGTTCCGTCACAGTCGCGGACGCGTTGCCGAAAATGGGCGAACCCGTCGTGCGGAACGATGCGACGGGCGTTTCGGCGACTTCAGTCCCGTTGTCCGCGTAGATCTTCCACCAGTAGGTCGTACCGGGTTCAAGACCGGTGACCGATGCCGTGCGCGTATCAGCCGAGAGGCCTGTGCCGAGCGAATTTGTCGTCGCCGTCGTGAACGTTTCGTCGAGGCTCATGACAATTCCTGCGTCCGCGGTCACGCCTGCGTCCGTCACGAGCATCCAGCTCGTCGAGAAGGAGTTCGTCCCGACTGTCGGGGAACCGCTTGGCGAGACGGCGAAGATGCCGTCGGCGGGCAGGATGTCTCCCATTTCCGTACCGACGACAAGTTCGTCCGCGCGGAACCGGCCTCCATTCGTGGCGTAGGGGCCAGCGAAAGCCATCGCCTTTGGATAATACGAATCGGTGATGAGCTGGACTTCGATTGTTTCGGCAGTCCCATTGAGCGCGGCCCATGTTGCGGCACCGGTGAAATCGGCCGTATCGACCGCGCCGGCCCGGACGAACTCAGCGCCGTCCGTCCCCACGCCGACATTGATTTCCGCGTAGCAGAGGTAAGTGGAGCCAAACGTGACCCCGGTGACGAGCGGGTAGTGCGTCAGGGTACCCGAAGCATCGATGAGGCAGAGTGAAAGAACATATTCCCCACTTGAGTTCTTCCACATGAGAAACGTGCAGGAGGACTTGTTCGAGGTCGTCGTCGGTCCGTATCGGCTGGCCGACGTCGAACCGATGAGTCCGAATCCGTAATAGGAGCCGTCCGCGTTGCCGGCGGGTGTCGAGACGGAGGCCAGTTTCGCGGCTGCGGACGAGTCAAGCTGCAGGAGAGCCCGGACGTAGAGCGCCCCGGATGAGACCTTGAGCGTGTTCGCCGTAAAGGCGTGGCATCCGCCGCGAAGCTGCGAGTTGCCGCCGCTTGGGTTGCACTGAACCGCGCCGCCACATGTCGAGAAGCCCTTCGTCATCATGATTGCCGGCAACGAAAGCCCGTAATCGGTGCCGCTGACGGAAAGCTGCGTGGTGTTGTCCGCCACGGACCATTTTGAATTAACGGCGAACCCGGTCGAATAGTTCCCGGTCGTCTTGCCATTCTGAAGCTGTTGGCCTCCGGTTGCGGTGATGCCCGTCCAGTCGCCTTCGTGGAAGCCCTCGTAGACGAGAACGGTGGCATTTGCGACAGTTCCCAGCAACGAGAGAACGGCCGTTGCGGCGATGAGACTGTATCGTTTCATGTGATTCTCCTGTGTAAGTTCAGCAACCAATACGATTCAAGCGAAAGGACTTCCAGGACGGACGCCCCGTGGAATGAAAAATGGTAGCAAACTTCGCGCGCGCGTGTCAAGCATGGGTCATGCGCGGTTAATGATGCCACAAAGGGGGTATTCGTCCACGACCGGTTCGTCGTCGAAGGGACGGCCGGAGAAGATCGACGCCGCAGCACGGATGCCGGCGGCGAGGGAGTCCTTCTCCTCGCCCGCCGGAAGGGAGCGCCAGAGTTCGGCGGCGGGGTGCACGACAACCCGGCCATGTCGCGGACCTTTGCGACGCACAAGGACGCTGAAGGATGTCCCGGCGAGGCGCGGGAGACCATCCTTGTCGCGTTCGAGCGACATGTGCCAGGCAATGCTGTAGGTCACCGTGGCCGGAGGATGGTCGAGGTCCGGAATGTCAGCCCACAAACCCGTGCTGCTGGCCAGATCGCCAAGGCAGTAGGCGACAACCTGGCCTTCGCCGAAACGCGAAGAATCGCCGCCATGGACGACGTGTTCGTGCGTGCCGACGACCATGTTCACGCCGCATGAGAGCGCAAAGGCCGCCAATTCCTTTGTCCAGACCGTTGCGGCAGGATTGTACTGGCCGCCGGTGTGCATGCCGAGGGCGACAAAGTCCGGTCCTGCCGCCCGCAGCCGCGCGACATCGTCCGCGAAGCGGGCGCGTTGGACATCGTGCGGCGCAATTCGCTCGTAAATCGGGAGTGTCAGGTTTTCGGGCCAGCGTCTGCGCTCCATCTCCTCGTAGGCCCGCCCCTCCGGCGAGTGACGGTCGGCGAACCAGGCGCGGACAAGAGGCTCCGACAACTCCTGCTCCTGGAAGAGGTTGACCATGAACGACTCTTCCGGCGTCAGGTATTCGTGGTTTGCGAACGCGTTGGTACCGTAGGTGTAGGAGAGGAGGCCGAGGCGGAAACCGGCGATCTCCGCGATGGCCGGGCATGCGGCCGCCTCGCGCGTGGCGAAGGTCCCGGTGTGCGGGAGACCGATGGCGTCCAGGACGCCGATGGTCGCGCCGAGGCCGACCGTGCCGCGGTCGAGGCAGTGGTTGTTGGCCGTGGTGACGAAGTCGACGCCCGCCCATTGAAGCGCCTCGGCGTAGGCTCGCGGCGAATTGAAGCGCCATCGTTCGTGCGTCAGGTCGCCACCCGTTTCGGAGAGGGGCGTCTCAAGGTTCGCCACAACGTAGTCCGACGCGGCAAGGAAGTCACGGACAGGCGCGAAGACGGGACGGAAGTCGTATCCGCCAGCCGTCTCGTATCCCGCCAGCATTGGAGGGTCGCAAAGGGCGTCTCCGAGAAACGTGATCTTCGCCACCGCCATGGTCCCCTTTTACTTGAGGATGAGAACCGTGTTCGCGGTGTTCGCCTCGTAGGCGCCGATGTCGATCTGCTTGCCAATCAGGCGCTTCTGCTTGCCGGAAAGGTCAACGGCGGCCATGCCTTCGTAGTTCACGCCCTTGCCGGTAAGCGGGCCGCCAGGCGACGGACGGTAGTCACCCGCCGCGCAGTTGCGGAAGAAGGAGGTCTTCGCGCCGATGACGGTGCCGGCCGGCAGCCCCGTCACGTCGCCGTCGAAGGCGCCGTTCTGGAATCTGGCGACATAGCCGATCAAAGCGCAAGCCGCACCGTTGATGCCGTTCGTCACGCCCGCGAACACGACGTTCTGCACCGTCGCGTTCTGCGATTCGATGTTGAGGGCGGCAAACACGGAACAGTATTCGTTCGTCGTCGCGAGGCACGTGTCCGCGACCGTGCAGTTGCGCATGACGGAAGAGCCGGCCAAGGCAATCAGCACGACCGGTACCGTATGCGAATTGTCGACGAAAAGGCAGTTCTCGGCGTGCGACGTCCCCTTTAGGTAGAGAACTCCCCGCCACTTTCCGTCCCAGTGGGCGGTTCCCGAAGCACTCCTGTTTTTCCGAAAGACCGTGTGCGTGACGAGCCCGCCATCCAGAAGGGCGCCGGCGGCCTGTGCGTTCCCTGATGTCGCCCCCGCTTCGACAACGCAGTTGGAGACCGTGCCACCTGCGGAGCTGATATGGAAGTTGCCACCGCTGCCGCTGTAGTAGTACTGCCCCTTCTGCATTGTCAGGTTGGCGACGAGAGCGTCCGCGTGGCTGAGGCTGAACACGCGCTTGTTCTGGTTGTACCAGTTCACGGTAAAGGTATTCGACACAACCGTGCGCGACGGGTCTGGATCGTCGCCGAGGACGTGGATGGCGTTCGTGATGGCAACAGGGGAGGATATCGGGTACAGCCCCGGCGCGACATGGACGATGCCTGTCCGGGTCCGCGCGACGTAGGCGAGGGAGGCGACGGCGGCGCCGATGGTCTTCTTCGGCAGTTCAAGCGTTCCGCCATGGTTTGCGTCGTCGCCGGTCGTGGCGACGTAGCGCACGGCGACGTCGTAGTCGGCGTTGACGACGGCCATCGTGTTGGAGGAAGGCAGGCCAATGCTCGTGCCGGATGCGGCCAGGACAACCTCGGTGTCCACGTTGACGTTGGTCGTGTAGATCGGCGTGATGGCGAGATCCACATGGCTCTCTCCGGCGGGAATTGCGAGCGTCGAGACGGCAGGGGGCGCGATGGCGGCAAGTCCGTCGCCCGAGAAGGCGACATCAAAGGTCAGCGCGGGCAAGTCTGTCGAATCGGCGTCGAGGCGCGAGATGCGGAAGGTCCCCGGCGCAAGCGTGCCTTCGTCGGCGTCGGAAAGGACCTCCACGGTCAGCGCGCCGACATGGAAGGCCGTCAGGCAGGTGGCGGAAACCGTTGTCCCGCCGACGCCCGTCGCACGGACGGACGTCGTGTAGGTTCCGTCGGGAAGGTCGGAGACGACGGCGGCGTAAGTTGCGGGAAGCGAGGCGGCGGAAGTCGTCATGGCGTAGTCGGTTCCGTCAATCGTGCAGTGGATCGAGGCGGGGGCGTTCTCCGAAACCTCGACCGAGACGGTGAAGGAGCCGTCGGGGTTGCTGGCGACGGACGGCGTACCGAGAACGGGGGCGGTTGTGTCGGACGACATGACAGCGGAGTAGACAACGGCGCCCGCGTCCGCCATCGCATGGTATTCGGCGGCGAGCCATGCGGCCGATGGAACGCGGTCCGCGAGGCGCACCTCGTCGATCCAGCCGCACCAGGCGCAGTCGCCGGTTCCATTGCCGTAGCCGCTCGTCATGTTGCCGAAGCAGAGCGGGGCGTCATTGTCCGTCGCGGGGTTGATCGCGAATCCGTTGCAGTAGGCGCCGTCCTGGTAGATGCGGAGGTTGTTGTCGTTGTAGACGAATGTCAGATGGCTCCAGGTGTTCCGCAGGGTCGAGTTGAAGTTGACCTTGGTGCAGGTGGTTCCGCCGCCAAGGGCGCTCACGTTGTTCGCGGAGCCGTTGTTGCCGGATTCGATCGCGAAGGCGCCGTTGGGCGTGCCGCTGTTGTTGGCCACCTTCCGCTTGGCGAAGAACTTGTCGTAGTAGTAGTCCTGGTCCTTGTGCTTGAACCAGCCGGAGATGACGAACGTGCCGCCAAGGTCGATTGGCGAGTTCGCTCCGGAGTCGGGGACGAATACGCCGCCGAGCTGGTAGCCCGTCCCCTGCTTCGTGGCATCGCAGATTTTGACCGACTTGCCGATTCGCCCCGCCTCGCCGGCGATGGACGCCTGCGCCTTTTCGCCGTCGATGCCGGCGGTCGTGGTGGAGTTCGGATAGGAACCGTAGGCGCTCGCTGAATTGGTGTCGGCAAGATGCCAGACGCCGACGTAGTCGCCCCATACGTCCGACGCGGGCAACGCCGCGTTGGCGAAGGCGGCGCCATAGCGGACCGTGAACGTCGCACCGTCGCGGTAGTCGGGCAGGCGGACCCAGATGAGCGACTCGCCGGACGGATCCCACGTGTCAATCTCGTATGGAAGCAAATGACCGTCCTCTCCAACGATTTCGAAGCCGGATGCCGTGACATCGGCGTACTCGAATCCCCTGATTGCGGCTTCGGAGAGGCGCAGGAGGACGGGCACGTTTTCCTCCGGATTGCCGTCCCAATCGACGGTCGCCGTGAAGAACTTGTAGTTGCCTACCGGGTCGAGGGCCTTCGTGACGAACGCCTGCTGCGCGGAGTCCATGGTCTTCGGAACGCCGTTCCGCGTCGCCGCGGCGCGCGCGTACCAAAGGACGCGGACCCTTCCCGCGAAGCCGGAGGCGGAACCGGTCAGCGTGGCGGCGGCGTTCGTCGAGCCGAGTGAAAGCTCCGTCCAGTTTTCGCCGTCTGTGCCGTAGAACACCGAAACGGAAGTCGGCACTTCGCCGCCGAAACCGGGCGTGTCAAGCTCTACCGAGAACGTCGCGGTGCCGTTCGCGTCGGACGCCGCGATCGCGCCGAAGCGCGGAATGTCCTCGTCGGTCGATTCGGCCGCGCTGCAAACGGCAAACGATGCGGGATCGGCGACCGAATCGTGTTCGGCCTTGATCCAGTCCGCCGACGCGACGCCGTTGAAGACGCGCAACTCGTCCATCTCGCCTTTGAATGAGTCCGTGCTCGCGGCGTTCCCGTAGGAGCCGAAGGTCCAGTAGGAAACGGTCGTGTTCACCAGCGTCTTGGGGGTGCTCGTCGTCTGGTCCTGGTTGCCGTTGAAATAGGATGTCAGTGAAACGCCGCTCGCGTAGGCGAAGGCGACATGGCCCCATGTCCGATTCGCAAGCGTGTAGGAGCCGCTCTGCCAGTTGTGGCCGCCCTTGTAGGCGACGGAGATGTACAGGCCCTTCTCCTGAATCAGCAGGAAACCGTCGACGTTGTTCCAGCTCGGCTGGCTTCCGGCCAGGATGTGGGTGCCGTTGTCGCCGTTGCCGCCGTTGCCGTCGCGCTTGAACCAGCCGGAGACGGAGAACTGGCCGGCGTCGGAAAGAACCGCAGACGGATTCGCCACATTAAGGCCCTTTGCATTGTTGGCGGACTTCGCGATGCCGCCGCCGACGATGCCGGCGGACATGTCCGCCGTGACGGACGAAGAACCTGCCGCAACCGTTAATCCGTTTCCCGCCGCATTCGCCAACGCATCGCCTCCGTGGACGACGACGACGTATTTCGACCAGACGTCCGACGCCGCGACGGCGGGCAGGCCGGCGGGATTGGCGCCGTAGTAGAGCGTGAGCCGCGTACCCGTCCCCGAAAGGCGCGGGACCAGGACCCAGATGTATGACGTCCCGTTCGTGTTCCACGACTCCATGTCGTGCGGGACGAGCACCCCGTCCGCGGCGGCGAAGCGCAGGTCCGCGCCGTCCGCCGCGCAGTCCGCATAGTCGAATCCGTAGGGGGAGCCGGCGGCGAGCGTCACGAGCACGGGGAAGTTCGTGAGCGTGGAAGCCCCCGCGTAGCCGGAGACCATGATTGGGATGCGCCTGACGAAGTCCGTCTCGACAAGGGCGTCGCGCGTGTGGAACGAGAACACGGACGTCTCGTTCAGGACGTTCCCGTTCCGCACGACGATCTTGCCCCAGTAGGTCGTTCCGGCGGCGAGGCCGGTCAGCGACGCCGTGTAGGTTCCGGTCGCGAATGCGGAACCGAGCACATTCGTCGTCGGAGCCGAGAGCGCGGCATCCGTGCCATAGACGATGGCGGCCTCGACCACGTCATTCCCGTCCGTTAACAGGGTGAAAGACGTCGAGAATGAGTTCAGGCCGACTGTCGGCTCGCCCGTCGTCTGAACGAAGGTATAGTTTGGCACGGCGAACCCATATTCGGCGGCGATCAGACCGATTTGGGCCGGGGTGAGCGCTGCGTCATGGATGCGCAGGTCGTCGATGCGGCCGCCGAACTTGGCCTCGCCCGCCTTGGCGCCGTTAAGATGCGAGCCGAACTGCATTTGGCTTGCGTAGCCCGATGCGCCCCACATCGTGAACTCCGTCGTCATGTCCGTGAGCGCGCCGTCCACGTAGAGCTTCATGCCCGACTGCTCGGCGACGACGGTGACGAGGTGGTAGGCCGCGTCGCCGTCCGCAAATGTCGCCACAAGAAACTTTTCCGACGGCTGCGCCTGCGATCCGACGCCGACGACGAGCGAGCCGGCGGTGGCGCCGCGGCGTATGATCAGGTCCTTCGCCACAGTCGCGTTGCGGACGTTCAACGTGATGCCGTTCGGGTTCGTGCCGAGCGTCATGACGGCTGAAATTGTGAAAGCGTTCCCCGCCGTCGAGAATGTGCCGGCCGCCGAATACGGCGTGAAACTGGCGGTGTTGAGCGCCCAGCCGTTGGTGACGCCGGCTGCATACGCCGCCGTGCCCTCGGAGGTAAACGAGATTGAGGCCGAGCCTTTGTTCGAGGTGGCGAGACTCGGGGCGCTCGGCTGTGTTTCGAAATCCCACCAGATTGTCGGCACGAGGCCGGTGACGTCCGCAGCGGCGCCGGAAACAACGGGAGCAAAAAGGAGTGCCGCAAAGACGGCCAGAAGAGAGCGAGCTGTGGTGGTTTTCATGGTGCCTCCATAGTGTCATGCCCAAATGGCATTGTCCCTTTATCAGTATATTATAAAGTATTATAATTTAACAATTTGATTTAGGTCAAGCCGCATTTTTGTTTCCGCGTCGAATCCATTTTATGCTATTCTTAATAAGACCCTTATTTAGCTAAAGGAGCGAAATCCATGAAACTTGACACGATCTGCATCCAGGGCGGCTGGAAGCCCGGGAACGGCGAACCCCGCCAGCTCCCCATCTACCAGAGCACCACCTGGCGCTACTCCACAAGCGAAGAGATGGGAAAGCTCTTCGACCTTGAGGCCACCGGCTATTTCTACACCCGCCTACAGAACCCGACGAACGACGTCGTCGCGGACAAAATCCGCGAACTCGAAGGCGGCGTAGGCGCCATCCTGACCTCGTCCGGGCAGGCCGCCAACTTCTACGCCATCTTCAACATCGCGCAGGCCGGCGACCACGTCCTCTCCACCGCCGCCATCTACGGAGGGACCTCCAACCTCTTCACCGTCACGATGGCGAAGATGGGGATCGAGGTCGAGCTCATCGACCAGGACCTCCCCGAGGAGGAGCTCGCGAAGAAGTTCCGCCCGAACACGAAGGCCGTCTTCGGCGAGACGCTCACGAACCCCGGCGTCCGCGTCCTCGACCTCGAGAAGTTCGCCCGCCTCGCCCATTCGCACGGCGTGCCATTCATCGTCGACAACACCTTCCCGACCCCGATCAACTGCCGCCCATTCGAGTGGGGCGTCGACATCGTCACCCACTCCACGACGAAGTACATGGACGGCCACGCCTGCCAGACCGGCGGCGTGATCGTCGACTCCGGCAACTTCGACTGGGACGCCCACGCCGACAAGTTCCCGGGCCTCACCACGCCTGACGAATCGTACCACGGCCTCACCTACACGAAGAAGTTCGGCAAGATGGCCTACACGACGAAGCTTGTCGCCCAGCTCATGCGCGACCTCGGCTCGCAGGCCTCGCCCTTCAGCGCGTTCCTGCTCAACATTGGCCTCGAGACGCTCCACCTCCGCATGCCGCGCCACTGCGAGAACGCCCTCAAGGTCGCCAAGTTCCTCAAGACGCGCCCCGAAGTCGAATGGGTCAACTACCCCGGCCTCGAGGACAACCGCGACTACGCGCTTGCGCAGAAGTACATGCCCAACGGCACATGCGGTGTGATCGCCTTCGCCGTAAAGGGATCGCGCGAGGACGCGGGCAAGTTCATCGACCGCCTGAAGTTCGTCAGCATCGAGACGCATGTCGCGGACTCGCGCACCTGCGTGCTCCATCCGGCGAGCCACACGCACCGACAGCTCTCCTCGCAGCAGCTCAAGGAGGCGGGAATCCCCGAAGGGCTCATCCGCCTCTCGGTGGGCATCGAGGACGCCGACGACATCATCGCCGACCTCGAGCAGGCCTTCCGCGGCTAGCGGCGGCCTGACACTGGCAACACCACCAAGTCGAGCGGCGGGACTTCGGTCTCGCCGCCGAAGTTTTTACCGCCAAGTCTTACCGACCATGCGGCGCGACGCGGCTCAGGCGTGAGGTTTGCCAGAACTCCAAGGACATCCCCGTCCTTCCAGTAGACGGACATGCCAACCTCGCGGCTGCCGCCCGTAGAGGTGATGCCTTCGCCGGGGGCGGAGTGGTGGCTGTAGCGCGTGAAGGTCTCGAAGTCGGCTGCGTGCGCGCGGTACAGATCCAGAACTTCGCGGAAGGTCTTCTGCCCGTCGACGCAGAGCGTGGCGTGGTGAAGCAGGGCCGCGAGCGCAAGGGCCCGCATCTTCTCCGGCGTCCGTGACGCGGCGGGAAGCATGACGCAAATCGACCGAGGCGCGACATTGAGGAAATGCACCTGCGGGGTGAACATCTCGGGGAAAATCTCAAAGTATTCGCTTTCCTCGACAAGAATCATGTCGCCGAGATTCTCAATGGCCAGGCTCGGGACGTTTGTGAGGTGGAGGTAGAGCTTGCCGGCGTCGCCCGCCCGCGCGCGGCTCCATTCGACCAGGTCCAGCAGTTTGTCATTGTCCCAGTGGCGCCGCCCGCCACCATGTTCGATGTTGATGCACTCCTGCCCCATGCACCAATCGTAGTACATGCCCTTGAAGGCGTGGTTGGAGAGGACTTCGTCGATTGAATCGCGCCTAACGCCAAACCAGTCGCTCTCAAGGCACATTTGGACGCCGAAGAGGCTGGTGCCGAAGAAGGTCTCCATGAACTTCTCGCCGGGGACGACGCGATGCGCGCAGGTTTCCGCGTGAACGGCGAAGTCCTTGGCTTCGGGATGCCACTCCTTGCACGAGAAGTATGGCACAACATCTATTCCCGCCGCGTTCGCGTCGGCGATTGCGCGGTCCATCTTGGCCATTTCGTCCGGCGGGTACGGCGGATAGTCGACGTCGCGCCAGAAGATGCCGTTGCCGAATGCGTCGCCATCGTTGTGGATGCGCATGAGACGCACACCGTAGTCCGCGAGCGTACGGAGTTCTTCGGCGGTGGGCCAGCGTTCCTCGAAGGGGACGCCCCACTTCAGAAGTCCGCCGGCAAGCGAAAGTGGCACAATCGACTCGCGCACGAACGGAAGCGAGAGCCGGTATGTGAAGCGGTAGGTGCCTGCGCGGACAATGTTGCCGGCACGGGGCGAGTCGAGCGGGGCGAAGACGGCCTCGTAGCGCCATGGGTCGCGCTGCTCGCAGACCGAGCCCTGGGCCAGGCCGGGGAAGTCGTTTCCGAAGTTGTCCCAGGCCGCAAGGTCGTCGCCCAGGGACATTTCGATTGCCTCAATCCCGTTCTTGACAAAGAGGATGGAAAGCGGGAGGAAGCGCGAGCGGTATGCGGGGAGATCGGTGCGGCTCTTTGCGTGGACGAGGTCGATCCACTGGCAGGGGTTCTGCAGTTCCACGGCCCATGCCGCCTGCGAACAGGGACGGACGGCGATGCGGTCCATGTCGTCGCGCAACGAAAGCGTGCCGATGCGGACGTGGCCGAAGTCCATGTCGCGGTCGAGGACGATGTCAAGCGCATGGGCTGCGGCGCCGCTTGCGGAAAAGCGGATGGAATGTCTGGCGCATGCGCCTTCAAGCGCCTTGCCATCGGCATCGGTGAACGCGGACTCGAAGCGGAGCGTTACGGACCCGTCGGCGTTGACAGCGGTCCCGACATTCGCGGCGGGCGAATGCGAGGTGTCGTAGTTGTGGTACTGCCGCCAGCCGCCCCGCACCCAGGTGCAGAGCGATGTCGTCTGCGGGGCGACAAGCAAGTTTCCGCCCGTGCCGTTCTTCACATACGCGCCGACAAGTTCGCCGCCGCGGGCGAGGTCATGTTCCCAGCGGACAAAGTCATTTTCGACTATTACGGAGTCGCCTTCCCGCCGGCATGAAAAAGGGGCTGGGACGGAGGAAAAAGCTGAAGTCATCGGTTTGCGTCCTTATGGACGGGAATTAGAACGCCTTGTAGAACTCACGCGCCATCAGGCTGCCGCCCGCATCGCTCAAGTGGAGTCCGTCGGCTGGATTGAGGTATTTGCTGCCGTCGCCGAAAGCCGAGTAGAGGTCGACAAGCGCCACGTTTTCCTCGCGCGCCAGGGAACGGACCTGGCTGGCGATTGACTTGACCCCGGAATTGAACCGCGCATGGCTGCCAATTTGCGGCGTAGGTGTGGCAATGATGGGCTTTGCGTTGTATTTGCGGCAAAGCCTGATGATTTTCCTTAGGTTCTCCTTGGTCACGGAGGAACTGACATGATGGATGGCGTCGTTCGCGCCGAAGAGAATGCAGACGATTCCGGGGTTTTCCCTGCGCAGAGCATCCTCCGCGATGGAAGCGCCGTATGACGCGAGCTTGCCCCCTTTTCCGTAGTTGCGCACGGTGCGCCCGGACAATTGCGCCAGCCGCGAAGGATACGGGAGCCCGCTGCAGCGGTATCCCTCGGTTATCGAGTCGCCGAGGCAAAGAACTATGTTCGGGTCGCCCAGCTTCTGCCAGATGGCGTAGAGCGTCACCACGCCGCCGGCCTCGGTCAGGTTCCGGATGGTCTCCCCGTCGGAGAATTCAGGCTTCTTCGCGGTGGCCGAGCGGGCCCAGCCGAGGAAAATCTGGTCCCCGTTTGTGAAGGCGTTCTTACTAAGCGCCTTGGCTGCGGCTCCATAGACAAAGGCCTCGTCATCCATCGTCCCCGTCCCGCCGTTCGCGATGAAGCGGACGGAGTAGTTTTTGACCGCCCATCTGGCGAACAGTCTCACAATGGCCCCGTCTCGAGATGAGAGATTCTTGACCGTTGCGCGATTTTTGTATTTGACTTCGCCTTCCTTGGACTTCGCCCAGCCCATGAAGACATGGCCTGAATACTTGAACGTGTTCGACGGCAACTGCGCCTTCTTGTCGTATTGTTGCGGCTGGTCGGCCATGGAGCCTGTCGCCCCGTTGGCGTCAAAGACCACCGTGTAGCGGTTGCGCTTCCATTTGGCATAGAACACAACCGTGCCGCCCTTTGACGTGAGGGTGGAAAGCGCCTGCCGGTTCTTGTATTTGACGGCGGCGGAGGGCTTGCGCGCCCATCCCGTGAACGTATATCCCGTCCGCTTGAACGCATTCGCCCGCAAACGCCTTGAAGTGCCGTAGACGAAGCGCTGGTCCGCCATGCGCCCCTTGCCTCCGTTGGCATCGAATCTCACGGTATAGTTCTTGACCGCCCACCTTGAGTAAAGGTTCACCTTCGCGCCAGACTTGGTGGCCAGGCCGGAAACGGTGGCCTTGTCCTTGTACGCGACCGAGCCCCCGGGCTTTTTGGCCCAGCCCATGAATACATAACCGCTCTTCTTGAATGTGTTCTTGCGGAGTGCGGTCGCGGTACCATACACGAGCTTTTGCGAAACTGTCTTGCCGCCCTTGTTCTTTTCATGGAACACAACCGTGTATGGTACGCCAACCCACTTGGCGTAAAGGGTCACGCATTGCCCGGCGGCAGCTATGTTTACAACGGACTGACCGTTTTTGTAGACGACGGCGCCGTTCGCGCTTAGTGCCCATCCGGCAAAAGTATAACTCGCGCGTTTGAAGGCATTGGCGCGCAATTTGGCGGCCACCCCGCTGGAGAAGACCTGGTCCGCCATGGTGCCTGTGCCGCCATTCGCGTTAAAGGAGACGGCCCAGCGCGGCGGCAGGAAGGGATCGTCGAGCGCACCTGGCTGGTAGCGCAAAACGGTGCAACCGGCCGGAAGACCAAGCGTAGCCATATCCACGGAGAAGTTCTGCGGGACGGCCAGCGAACTAAGCTGAGTGCAATCGGCAAAGACATTCGCCCCTATGGCGGAGGCGGAGGCGGAGATGGAGGGCGGCACGATGATCTTCGTCAGACTCGCGCAGCCGGCAAAGGCGCCGGCCGCGACCGACTTTACGCCGGCGGGGATGACAAAAGTGCCGGAACGGCCCGCAGGGCACAGGAGGAGAACCTCGCCCGAGACATCGCAGAGAACGCCGTCTCTGTCAGAGTAGGTCTGATTCCCCTCATCAACCCGAATGTTGATGAGAGAGACACACCCTTCGAATGCCGTCGGCGCAATCGCCATGACGGACTCCGGAATTGAAATATCCCTCACGTCCACACAAGACGAGAAGGCGGCGGCGGCTATGGACTCGACACTCTTGTCATTTTCCTTGGACGGAACGGAGAGGGAATCGCCTCCGTCCGGGAACACATCTTTCAATTCAACCGAATTCGAGCCAGTGTCGGTGAAGGTAAAGATCGGATCGCCCAACGCGACCATGGACGTCCCCACAATCAAAATGGCGGAAAGGACAGCGGTTAACCGTCCTAAAAACATCGTCTTTTTCATAATGTCATAGTATACAACAAAATGGTCCGACAATGGTATAATATTATGTCTTTATTTTGGATTTGCCATGGCGAAAATCAAGAACACAAAAACCGAACTCAAGGCGCAGACAGACGCCCTCAAGCGTTTCCAGCGCTTCCTTCCCATGCTTCAGCTCAAGAAGCAGCAGCTCCAAATGGAGATCGCGGCAATCACCGGCTCCATCGACGAGTTGTCGGAGAAGGAAGCCGCATGGCGCGATTCGCTTTCGTCATGGATAGCCCTCTTCGGGACTGCGGACGTACCGGAAGGTTTTGTGACTCGCGTGGCGACCAAAACGGATGCTGGCAACATCGCCGGTGTTGTCATACCGGTTTACAAGGGAATCGAGGCTAAACGCGCTCCAGTCGACCTCCTGACGACACCCGCGTGGCTCGATGACGCCGGGGACGCAATCGTCAAGGCCCTTGAGTTCGACGCAGAGAAGAAGGTCCTCGAAGAGCAGCGCCGCCTCATCAACGAGGAGCTTCGCACAACAAGCCAGCGCGTCAACCTTTTCGAAAAGGTGAAGATTCCGGAGTGCAAGGAGAACATCCGCGTCATCCGCATCCATCTGGGCGATGAAAGCACCGCCGCCGTCGCACGCGGCAAAATCGCCAAACGGCGCGGGGCGTCCTCGGATGAAGCCGAAGTGGAGGTCGCAGAATGATTGTCCGCATGAAACGCGTGGCCGTCCTCTGCACGGCCTCATCGGAACAGGAGACGCTGAAGGCGCTCCAGTCGCTCGGCGTCCTCCACCTCGACTCCGACTCCCATTCCGACGCGCCTGCCCTAAAAGAGGCGCAGTCCTCGCTCGACAACGCGGTCAAGGCCCTTGCCGTCCTTGGGGACGCCGAACCAAACGGCGCGCAACCTTCGGGCGACGTGACGCCAGAGGCCATTCTTGCCTCAGCCGCGCGCATAGAGGCGTTCGACGCGCAAATCGCCGGCCTGGAGCGGCATATCGCCACATACGCACCGCTCGGCGACTTCAATCCCGCCGACTTCCGCGCCCTCGAGGCATCCGGCCTCAAGCTCCGCCTTTTCGTGGCCCCCGCCGGAATTCTCCCTGAGGCAAGTGAAGGCCGTATTGTGCGCGTCCTTGCCGAAAACACGGCTGAAAAAACCGTCTACGGCCTCGCAATAGGCGACGTCCAATTCCCCGACGCCGTGTCTGCGCTGCCACTTCCCGAGAAGTCGCTGAAGGAGACGGCCAATGAACTTGGTGAAGTCCGTCATGCGCGTGAAGCGGAAAAGGACATTCTCTCCGGATACGCCACCTGCATCGGGCAGATCAAGGAATGCGTCTCGGAGCGGACGACTGTCCGCGACTTCGCCGCCGCGCAATCCGCGATGGGCGCGCAGGACGGCGTGAAATGGCTCACCGGCTACCTCCCCGAGGCAAAACTCTCGGCGCTTCGCGAAGCGGCGGCGGCGCACGGCTGGGGCGTGGCCGCGCGCGACCCGACGGAAGACGAAGACCCTCCCACGCTCATCGATCCGCCAAGGATCTTCCGACCGATTGTCGCGCTCTTCGACATGCTCGGCATCTCCCCCGGCTACAGGGAGGCCGATGTCAGCGTCGTCTTCTACTCGTTCTTCACGATATTCTTCGCCATGCTCGTGGGCGACGTCGGCTACGGCGTCATCATTCTCGCCATCACGGCCTGGGCGCGCAAAAAGTTCAAGAAGGCGCCATCGGCGCCATTTGTCCTGCTTGGCGTCTTCGCGATTGCGACAATCATCTGGGGCGCGCTTACGGCCACCTACTTCGGCATGCCGATGGACTGGCTCCCCGCATGGCTCAAGCCAAGGACGGCCACGTGGCTTGGGAACCAGTCCAACATCATGCAGCTGTGCTTCATAATCGGCGCCTCCCACCTCTCCGTGGCCCGCGTCTGGAACGCATGCGCGCTCTTCCCGTCGCGCAAGTTCCTTGCCGAAATCGGCTGGCTCGGCATTATATGGACGATGTTCTGCGTCTCCTGCGCCGTTGTCGTTGAAGGGTTCGCCTTTCCGAAGTTCATGTACGGCGTGGCCGTCGTCTCCGCGCTGATGATCGCCTTCTTCATGCTGGACAAGTCCGAACTCAAGACGCGCGGCGTGGAACTCGGCATGCTGCCGCTCAACATCATCAGCGGACTCGGCGACATCATCTCCTACGTGCGCCTCTACGCGGTCGGACTCTCGTCCGTCATGGTCGCCCAGAACTTCGACACCATGGCCGCCGGACTTAATCTGCCGCTGGTCGCGAAGATCCCCTGCATGGTGCTGATCCTGCTCCTCGGCCACGGACTGAACCTCGTCATGGGCGCGCTCAGCATCCTGGTGCACGCGGTGCGCCTGAACACCCTTGAATTCTCAAACCACAAGGGCGTCACATGGTCAGGCCACGCCTACCTGCCTTTCCGCCGCATGCGGCCATCAGGTAGCCGTTGACCCGCCGGAATCTGGGGGCGTGGGCGGCTCGCCCGCGGCATTCCCCCGCGAAACCTGGTCCATCGACCCGAAGACGCTCAATCCAACCACCCTCGCCCTCTCCGTGGTGAACCCGAACATCGAGGCCGAGCGCCTCCCCACGACGGCCGAGTGCGAAGGCGCAATGCGCGACGCCTGGCGCGAAATCGGCACCATTGCGGCGAAGAACGCCTCTAGAGAACCTGGAGAATCTAGATTTTCTAGAGAATCTAGATCTTCTAGAATTTCTAGTTGCTCTAGGCCATCTAGCACCTCTAGCTCGAAATGGCCGATTGTCAGGCTCGGAGATGTGTGCGAGGTGAGGGCGGGCGCAGACTACAAGGCTGTTCGCGATGACAACGGCGCATTTCCCGTGTATGGATCTGGAGGTGTAATGTGCCGGGCAAATGCTTGGAGGTGTCCTGCAAACTCGGTAATCGTGGGGCGAAAGGGCACTCTTGACAACCCAATGCTAGTCAAAGAGCCATTTTGGAACATCGACACTTGCTTCGGATTGATTCCAAAAGAAAGCATTCTGCCAGAGTATCTTTACTTTTTCTGCAGGAACTTTGACTTTTACTCTCTTTGCCAAGCATCTGGCCGACCAAGCACCAATTCTGACGCAATAAAGGCCGTCTCTCTTCCCCTTCCTCCTCTCTCTGAGCAGAAAGCCATTGTCGCGCAGTTGGATGCGGAGATGGAGCGGGCTGATGGCATAGTGGAACAAGCGCGGCGGCTTGCCGCCGCCGCCGAGAACCTGAAGAAGGCCCTGCTGAAGGAGGCCTTTGAATGAGCGCGGGACTGAACGAGGCGCAGACGCGCCTGAACTACATCGACCCCGCGCTGCGCGACGCGGGCTGGGCCGAGTCGCCCTTCGCGATGGCGGTCGAGCAGAAGGTCAACGAGATTGCGCCGGGGCGCGTCGAGTCGGACGGCCTCTCGCACAAGCCGCTCCGCGCGGACTACGTGCTGATGCACGGCGCGCGGCGCATCGCCGTCGTCGAGGCGAAGCGCTACAACGAGGGGCTCGACGCGGGCGAGGCGCAGGCGCGCCACTACGCCGAGGCGCTGGGCTGCCGCTTCGCCTTCTCGACCAACGGCCGCGACATCCGCTTCTTCGACCTTGCGATGGGCACCGCGCACGACGTGGGCGGCATGTTCTTCCCGACGCCCGCCGAACTGCTGTTTCTCCTCGAAAGCGCCGACGACGCCAACGCCCTCGTGCGGGTGACGCGCGACATTCCGTGGGCGCGTCCCGGCGGCCGTGAAATCCGCTACTACCAGGAGCGCGCCGTCGAGAACGCCATCCGCGCGCTTGGCGACGGACGGAAGAACATCCTCGTCACGCTCGCCACGGGCACCGGCAAGACGATGATCGCCTTCCAGCTCGTCTGGAAGCTCGTCCAGGCGAAGTGGCGGCGCGACTCGCTCGGCCTCCGCAAGCCGCGCGTCCTCTTCCTCGCCGACCGCAACATCCTCGCCGACCAGGCGATGGAGACCTTCGACGCCTTCGCGAAGGGCGAGTGCTTCCGCCTCGAGGCCGGCTGCGACGATCCGCCGCTCGACCGCACCGTCTATTTCACCCTCTACCAGACGCTGCTCGGCGAGGCGGAGGAGAGTTCCGCCCCCGGCGCTCCGCCGCCGGGGACCGCCGCCGCGTCGGCCACCTATGAAGCCGCGGCGCCCAAGGTGCGCTACACGCGTTTCGCCCGCGACTTCT
>JAEEGJ010011303.1_pt1 | contig 22724 bp, 30 predicted proteins | sample 8958761 | NCBI WGS metagenome assembly JAEEGJ01 (sample SAMN16246546, study PRJNA631951) | gut metagenome | biome: gut microbiome; feature: rumen; material: RS-attached | host: Bos | place: Iran: Karaj | collected 2018-10 | reverse complement strand
ACCATAGGATAGTACGATCTCACGTATCAAAGGTATCGATACATACCCTCCTCCGAATGAAAAGAGTCCGACCTCAAGAAAAGCGACAAACAATTTCAAATAGATCATTTGACTGCCGGCTCCTTTCTGCTTCGATTGTGTATCGCGTAAAAGATGAGGCCTGCTGCGGCACCTGCAAGCATTATCACCAAAGAAGAAACGTGCAGGGCAAGCACATTAATGACCAACATGCTGATCAGGGCAACGATCATCATGGTGATCTGAAAAGGTTTTTTCTTCATTTTCCTGATCATCTTAACTGCTGCATCTATTATCAAAATGGCAACAGCGATCTTTATTCCCTGAAAAGCACTTGATACCCATTTTATCTCCAGGAAACGGTCCAGGAACTGCGAGATCAGAAATACTATAAAGAAAGATGGTATTATCATGCCGAGCGTTGCGATAAGAGCTCCCGGTGTTTTCCGCAACTTGTAGCCTACGTATGTAGCCAGATTGATCGCGATCGGACCGGGCGTGGACTCTGCAATTACAGTTATATCCATCATCTCTTCATGGGTTATCCACTTTTTCTTCTCTACGCAGATATCTTCGATCAAAGCCAGCATGGCATATCCGCCCCCAAAGGTAAACAGACCGATCTTAAAGAACACTAAAAAGAGAGACAACATTTTTACACAACTGATTATTCTATTTATTTTCCGCTCCAAGGATTACCATTGGATAAGGTCATTATAGCATGTGATAAAATAAAATCTGATAGGGCTTTGGATCCACACGGGAGCTTTGTAAAGAAAGTCAACAGGATATATAAACAAGATGAAAAAGAAGATCATAATTGCAGTTTTGGTTATAGTCTCCATTGTTGCGCTGGTTCTTATTGGCTGCATAATTGAATTTTCCAAACCCGTTGGACCTGGTATTCCTATTGACAAGATTACCGGTATTTATTCAAGTGCGAAACTCAAGCAGGGACGTATTATTACCCATGGGACATACTTTCCGGATGATGGCGCGTTCAGCCATGCGTATGAGAAATATATTGAGAATGAAGACCAGGGCCTGTCTGTTTCTGATATCAGGATAATTGATGTGTATGGGTTTAATTGCTCTGTTATTTTCATATACGATGAGAATCAGCAATTGTACGTAGCAGAGGATTATCCGCTCTCAAATCTTGATTACAACATTATTGAAGTAATATCTGCAAATGATCTGATGAAAGCCGATCTGCCCGTTAACTACACGCTTCGCGGAGCGCCTTCTAAACATATGCCCCGCATATTGATTATTCTCGTTCCGGTTCTCATACTTGTCGTATTCGTTGCGTTGCATATCGGATTCTTGAAGAAAAAGTACCAAAGAGAAAAATATGAAGGATAAGGCTATAGATATGATTAAAATTGCTGAAGACAAGAATGCTGAAATTCTTGCCGGACCGGCAATACAAATATATGGGGAGGAATATATATGGCTGCTCAGATCGAAGGAATAAAACGCCTGGTTACATGCATTCTCGTAATTATCGTGCCTTTATTATTCTACGGGAACATTATAATCAGAATCCTTAAGCATTCATTTAATAAAACACCGGACTCTCCGACTTTTACAGAGAAGCCGGAAAACGGTATCGCTCTTAAGAATCTGACGAAATTAGCAGATGTGGTGTTATTTATCGTCCTCGTCTTATGTTCAATATATATCGTCACTCAGAATCTGGGAGGAAATTCCGAAGCCCGTCAGCAGGAAATCGTAGCGGAATATGATGCGCTGAACGAAGATAACGTCAATCCTGAAACCGGAAAAACGATACTCACTCAAGCCTTTCTTATGAAAGAATACAAACTCTACTTCGCGGATGATCAGGAATGGGTCAATATGAGGTTAATGATCTACGAGGTAATGCTAATATTTTCGCTTTTCTTTACGGGCGGTGATTGTATCAAATACGCAATCCTCTTCGGCAGGCAGAAGAAAAAATTGAATTGGCTCAGCATCATTGCTGCGATCCTTCTCATACCAATTACCATCATCGGACTTAAGATAGATGAAAAGGCTTTTGAACCGCTCCGCATACCGGTACCTGAGAATGCGAAAATATCTGCCATAGATGTCACTATTACCGAATGTTATATAAACACTCACCACGACGACGAAAACGGTGATTCTGAAGATTATTTCATTACTGTTGACTATGGTGACGGGAATGCCCCTGTTACACGGGAAGTCTCAATAACCATGTATGACATCGCCGAGAGTAATGGCCACTTCCTGATGGGACAGGCTGCAGACAATGGCAAAAAAGTCGATTTCGAGCTCTTCCCGTTGGATAAATATGAGAAAGAAAACTGATCATTTGAATGCGTGAAGCTTATCTGCAAATTCTGCGTCTGCTTCATTCTTAAAAAGTGATATGGCAGTCCAATACACCGCGCGAAAACAAAAACGCCTGCGCTCATAATGAATCGGATTCGGTTTCTTGGGATAAGATACGCGATGCTTCACATAAACTAAAAGGGTTGTCCCTTTTTTGAGACAACCCTCATATCCCCATATGCGGCCTAAAATTCTTTACCTCAAGCCCTATCAGATCTGATAATTTCAGAATTTCCCGCTTAACCCTCATTACCTGTATTATCCGTGTTTTCAGTAGAGCCCGTCTCACCTGTGGTTTCAGTGGTTTCAGAATTTTCCGTGCTGCCTGAAGTTTCTGAGCCGGCACTTGTTTCTTCACTGGCAGTCGGTGTCGGACTGATTGTCGGTGTCGCACTGATTGTCGGTTCTGCACTGACTGTTGTTTCTGTGCTGACAGTTGTTTCCGTGCTTTCAGAAGCATCCGTTTCATCTACAGTTTCATCAACGGATCCATAACCTTTTGTATCCTCAGGCGTAATCGGGTGTAGTGCCTTCTGGGTCTTGTAGACTTCCGTAGCACAGGCGATCTGGCTGCTGATCAACTGCTTTGTAGCATCATCTGTATCGTTTTTATCGTAGCAGAAGATCTGCGTAGTTTTATATTGGTATTCTGTTCCGTCTTCCAGCTTGTCTGTTGCAGAATACTGATTGCCAAAAAGGCCCAGCGTCCTTGAAGCCGTAGTCCCATCCTTAAAAGCGACTTCGATCGTTATTTGGACATCCTTTAACAAATAAGTATATGCCGCACAACTTTCGTTTTCGTTTTTAGCGTAACCAATCATATAATAAAGATCCATTCGGTTTGTCAGAACATCGCAAACGTTTAAAAGGTACTTGGAATTTTTAAGCGTGTCATAATCTGCGCTGAACGATTCGTAATATCCTACTTCTGTCTTGCCGATAGGCTGTCCGGCCATGTCATAACCATCAACATATGTCGAGCTGAAATCGTCAAGCGTTTTGGTTGAACCGCTTTTTACAATTGAAGGACAGTCGATACTTACGACTTCAATGACTGCGTTGTCTGCTTTGAAGGTCACGGACGAGATATTATCGCCCTCGACCGAGATGGGGAAATTGATTTGATAATCTGCACGGCCAGTCCAGTCAACACCATAATTATGTGTCTGTTTGCTGACATCCAAACTTATCGGGAGCGGAGCTTTAGGATCAAGTTCTGCCGCGCAAACCAAGATCGAAAACTGCTCGCTTATGCTGCCGTAGCCGACACTGACGCTGCTGCCGCCGGGAAGTTCCGTTCCCTTGCCGCCGAAATACGCTATCGCGAAGGATAATGCAACTACGGTTATGGCCGCAGCAGCCACTGTCGATGCAATCTTTATGATCGTAGCTCTGGCAGGTTTATGTGCCTTTTGAGGCTTTACTTCCGGTTCATCCTGACGGGTATATATCTCTCGGAAAGCTGCATTTGCTTTCTGCTGTACGATATCAGGAATCTGAGCGTTTTTCTCGAAAATATTCTTATTTTTCATGTCATTCTCCTATTAATTCTTAGCCGCCGTAGTACTTTGCCAGTTGCTCCCTGCCCCTTTGGAGCCGGGTAGTTACCGTACTCTTGGGGATATGGAGCATTGAGGCAATTTCTTTGGTGCTGTATTCCCCTAAGTAATATAGAGTGATGACCGACCTGTACTTCTCATCGATAGAAGCTAACGCGTCCTTGAGTTCAACATTGTATTCGTCAGTTACAGAAGGCTCTTCCCATTCTTCCAGGCCTGTCTGACGCTTCCTGACATCCAGGATCTTATAGCAGTTGTTTATGAGGATCCTTGTCATCCATGTCTTGAAATACTTGTCTTCTCTTAGTGTGCTTAACTTCTCAAAGCAATTAAGGATAGTCTCACTGACGGCATCGGCAACGTCCTCGTCGTTCATGAGGATTGCCAGTCCGACTTTGTACATCTCCTGCATATGCCCCTGCATCAGTTCGGCAAAGGCGAGCTTATCGTGCCTTTTCGCGAGTTTTACAAGCCTTGTCGTTTCATCAATCTGCATTACTATTTTCTTTCCTTGTGTACACAACCGAATGGAGATCTGATTTCCATTCTCTATCTATTAGATGTACTAAGATGGCGTTTGGTCTCAACAAATTATGTTAAGCAACAAAAAAAGTTAAAGTAAATTCAGATTATCCCACAACTGAACTTCAACATATGCATACTTGCCGAGAGATTCTTTGAGGAAAGCTTCCTCCTCAGGAAGGAGCATTATATTTTTCCACGGGTCAGTTCCCGGATAAAAGTAGTGCGTGATAAAAAGCTTATCCATAACCGGCTCCTGTCTCTTTTACTGCTAATAATCCGATCCAAGGATCATCATTGGATAGAGAAATTATAACATTCCGGCTCAGTTAAGACTTGTCCACTATTTGACCTTTATCAGATGAATTTAGCGGACATAAGATTATAAGAAAAAGAGTCAGGATTGCTCCTGACTCTCTTTATCACATCTTATTGAAGTAGAACGAATCTGCAATATCCTCAATATCTTTATCCGTATAATTGTTCGGTTCGCCGTCGTAATTAAATGGCATGATGTTTATTACCACAAAGCTCTTTTCGAGGTTTGCTGTGATGAATGTTCTTCGCCTGCCTCTGACGTCTTTGCCCTCTGAGATCGTGACCGGAATTCCGCTCTTTGTCATGTATGTATACTCTTCAAAGCCTTCAGATGTTCCGACATTGACAGTTACAGTATCCAAATAACCTCTCACGCATCTCCTTATCTGGAAATTGTACTTATTCTTATAAAGTGCATCCATCTGGAATGTACCGTCATCGTAGAAGTATGCGCCGCCGGTAATGTTGTCATTAAAGATATCTCCGACCCTCTCCTCGAGTTCTTTCTCATCACCATCGTCAAAGCCCGTATGAAGCTTAAGCTTGTATTTCGCCGCGATCTCATCGATCTTATCAGCCATCTCCTGCGAGTAAACAAGATATGCACTGTATTTTTCAAATGGATCTACACCCGTGCGCTTTTGCTCCGCATCAGCTTCATCCAGAATCTTCCAGTCACGGTCGTAGCCTGCCTCGAAATTAAGCCACTCCAAAGCCGCCTTGTATTCAGGAGAATCGGGATATCCCTGCAGCGACCATTCCTCGCGCGGAGGCAAAGAATGCTTAATGTCTTCTTCGATCGACGGACCCCATGCCCTTTTTCCGAAGGATAAAGCTCCGATCCCGCCGGCGAAGGCAGCATATGTAGTGATGCCCATAGCTGACACTACTGCCGCGATCAGAAGAGTCGTTACGACTCTTTTCTTCACATTATGCCTGGGTAACTCAGTAGTCTTAGCAGGCGAAGACATAAGCTTCTCGCGCATTTCCGCTTTTCTTGCAACATCCATTTTTATCTTATCTGTAGTATCTCTCACAAATATTCCTCCAATCCTATCCTCATCATTGCTTTGCCCCTGTTGATCCTTACGGCAACGGCTGATTCAGATATCTTCAGTATTCCGGCGATGTCCTTGTATGAGTAACCTGCATAATAGTGCAGATAGATAGGCATCCTGAACTGGCCGTCCAGGTTCATGAGTTCATCAAATACAGCCTTGTTTCTCTCATTGAATTCATCGAAATACTGCAGCTCATTTTCCGCAGACTCAAGATCAACGTCTTTCTGACGCGATGCTGACCTGAGATAATCTCTGCATTTGTTTGCCGTCATGGTGAAAAGATAAGTCTTTTCCTTGCCGGGTTTAAAAGCAACTTTATCGTCAAGGAGTTTTAGGAATACATCCTGAACAATATCTTCCGCTTCGTGTTTTGAGCCCGAGTAGTAAACGGCAAATCTGTAAAGATCATCAGCATAAGCATCAAATAATCTGACTACATCTTCATTTTTCAAAATTTTTGCCTCCGGTGTTATTTGAGATCTCACCTATATGACGGATCAAAACACCATTTTCTTACATTACGGGCTGATCATATTCCTTCATGGCTCCGTGAGAGCCGAATATCTTCCATTTTCCGGGAACGAGTTTCTGCATGACAGCTTTTCTCTCTTCCGCACAGAGTGCAGGATCAGTATCCACAGATGTCATGAGGACAGGGGCATATCTGTTGTACTCCGCCTGTTCGCGCGTCATTCCGGCTATATTAACATAGATATCGCCTGTGAAAGTGATCTTATGGCCATAATCGACAAGAACCGTCTCACCGGGAAGGTGACCGCCTTTCCCCTGATAGACCACAAAGTTCAATTCACCGCAGGCTAATGTTCCTATCTCTTTCAGGAGTTCCTCCTGATCATCCGCATCATCCCAAACAACTTTTAACTTCTCCGGCTTGGGGGGCTTATAGAAGGTCAGCGTCTTACAGATATTCACATATGGTTTGTGAAGAGGATTCTGTTCTCTATATCCGTTCTTCCCGTCAGCTTCAAGTTCAAGGCATAAAGCCGTCTTACGGCTTGCTGTTATCTCATCGAAAAGATGGAGAAGGCCGCAGTGATCGACATCGGCATGCGTCACGAAGATCTTTTTATTCATAGAGTCAAAGCCGGGAAGGATATTGCGGAACAGTCTGAGCATCTCCTTTTCATAGAGTGCATATCCGCAGTCCACGAAAAGAACTTCGCCACAGCTTTGAATAATGATCGTGTTGCTTCCGCAAGGCGGCTCTATAAGAGTTATCTTAGACTTATCGGTTATAACGTATTCTGTTATCCTTGGCGCGAAATCCGAGCCACGGCTTACAGATAAGAGCTCAGCAAATCTACTGATGCTCTCAAATGTCTTAAACGGTGATAAACCTTTCTCATCCAGTATCTGCATTACCAGATTGGAGTTAACAAGGAGCTTCTCATGAGCCTGTTCCGGAAGGCCTATCTGCTGCATCAGGCCGGTAACAAAGGACTGATAAAATATGCTGTTATCGAAGATCCTTTTCGAATGGTTATAATCTATAACCCTGACAGGGCATAATTCATTGGCGCGTCTGAGAAATTCCATGAGTTTCTCTTCGTCATCCACAAAAAGACCCATCTTGAACGCCTGATGATCAGTGCCGTTCTCCTGTGAGCTGATATAAGAGATATTAAGCTCGTAGCTGTTTATAAGTCTCAGCACTTCAGTAACGCTGCCCGGAACATCCCTGAGCATGAACTCTAAAAGCACTATGCTGTTCTCATTTTTATCGTTTGGAAGATATCCGATCTTAGCCAGTTCAGCATCGGCTTTTTTAAGCATCTCTTTGTCGCCTTCAGCATCGATGTTTATAATGCCGGAACAAAAAGTGCAATCAGAGTTTGTATTTACCGCAGATGTCGGGATAGAACTCTTTCAGCAGGTTGTTCCATTGTTTTGCGGTCTTGCCGACATTAATGTAATAACCGATATAACCGGCTACACCGGCAACTATGATCAAGGCAACAAAGCTTACGATTCCGATAACAACGTTGTCATCTATGATACCACCGATCAATGAGATCAGTCCGAAGACCGCGATAACTGAAGCGAGGATAATGGCGGGCATCTTCTGCTTCTTCTTTTTCTCGCTCAGGATGCCATATACCTGAGCTATCTGTTCCTCTTTATACTCTTTCTTACGGAGCGCGCTTTCAAGCTGAACACTGATGCTGTAAACAGGAATCTCAACGATTTGCATTTTGTTATCCTCCCAACGATTTTGATCTAATAGAATAATTAATTATATCGTACTAATTTAAACTTTTATATGAAGGACGGTTCCTTTTTCGATCCCGTATTCAGCACCGTTTACAAGGTACAGGGCAACTGCAGTGTCCGTCGCAGACTTGACTTTGGTCCTGAATATTTCCAGTTCCTTAACTAATATCAAAATTTCTTCGTCTGCACCTTCGATATAGACCTTATCACCGGCTCTGACAGTTCCTTTTATCTGACCTACTACAACCAGATCCTGAGGAATATTTATTCTGAATGTATCCTCTACCAGATACGAGCCTCCGGAAGGTCTCTCATCAGACTTACTGTTATCTTTCCCTCCAAACAGTTTTCCCAATATACCCATTCTCATCACCTCAACTTGTCTTATTTCCTGATATTTTACAGGCTGACTTTCTCTTTCACTGTTTACTTCGTTCGGGAATTATATTATGTCAGTATCAACCGCATTTCTTCCATCCCCGATTCGACTAATCCGGTTTCTTTAAATCCGATGGATTCATACAATTTCTTCGCTTTGATGTTACCGGGAATTACTCCGGTATAGATTTCAGAGACGTCGAAATGTTCTCTCAAATATTGTATTCCCAATTCAAGTGCTTTCCGGCCATATCCCTTGTTCTGATACCGGCTGTCTATCATGAATTTCCATAACGTATAATACTTTTTAGCTTCGTAATAACCCATCATGATAAACCCTACAACCGTTGAGTCCTCATATATTGCAAAAGGAAAAGCTGTTTCCGGATAAACATATGCCTGAGCAAGAGAATCACCATTGCAAGATACAAAGGATCGCTGATCCTCATTGACTTTCAGGGCAAGAACTTCATCAATATTTTCTCTGGTTATCTCCCTTAAACTGATCAAAATAACTGTCCTCTCTTTCGTTCACCAAATTCCGGCAAGAGTATTTTCCAGCTGTTTGACAAAAAATTACCCATTTAATTCCCAGATCATTTTAATAGACACTTTGGGAGGTTCCGGTTTTTGCAGCTGACCTGATCTTCGGGAACATCGTCCGTTCTGAAACACTGCAAGATTGAATTCAGTTGAACTAATAATGTTAGTAAATATTATTTTAACAAACTGTGTTTTGCATTTCTCGAGTATTCGCTTGTAACGAAATCCCCATTTTCCCGTCTAACAGATGAAAAAATATGAAAGGCGGTAATAATTTTGGAAAAAAATAAGAGACCTGTCAGGATCTTCTCGATCACGAAGGATGAAGGGACAAACAGGATACTGTGGTATCTGATATTGGTGGCGCTATTCTCGGCGTTCTGCTTCATAACGCTTCATGTATGGCTTTTGCCTTATTCGGTCGAATTCAGCAGGACCGGAGTAATGACACCGGGATATTTTTTATATGCTGCGATAGGGCTTCTTTTCTCGACGCCCGGACCGTTCTGGGCAAGCTTCATACTCGCAGTATTCATTGAGCGAAAAGGCTTTAAGCACCTGATGAGGAATCTTTTCCGCACGGAAAAGAAACTTAAGACAATCCTTGTTACGGGTGCGTTCTGTCTGATGGCTCTTGTTTTCGCGCTCTTGTGCGGCACACCGAACGGACAGCCGTGGTACCTGTTCCTGGGAGGACTTGTGATCATGCTTCCTTTCGTTGGCATTGCAGAAGAGACGGGCTGGCGCGGGATACTTCAGCCGGAACTGGACAAGAAACTGCCCTACCCCTTCTCCGTACTCCTGACGGCAGTGATCTGGTGTGTATGGCATTATTCTGCATGGATCGATCCGACATCACGCCACTACAACGACAGCTTCGTGGGATTTGCGATAACGATCTTCATATGGTCATTCGCGATGGCAGCGATCTATAAAGCGACAAAAAGCGTCATTGCATGCGCTTTCTATCACACATTCATAGATTCAATTGGAGCAATATACGACTGGAACGCACTGTTCGATGAATTCCCGGGAAGTTTTTCCGTCAATTTATTCCGCGCGATCTGGCTGTTATTCTCGATCGGCCTGTGGATATATAGTGACAGGAAGGAAGCAAGGATATCCCGCGCCGGCAACAGCCTGAAGGTATGAGTGTGGGATTTGCCTGAAGTTATGGTAATCAGGCACGCAATAAGTTATATTGAGGCTGTCGGGATTTTAAGCACATTTATTGGAATAAGGAGAAAATCAGATGAGTGATTCAAAGATCGAGAATGCAGGCGTAGATGCAATTGATGCAAAGTGCAAAGCGCTCTACGGAGAACAAAAAGGTTTCCACTTCGGAGTAAAGGTGCCGTACTTCTTAGGCGGACCCGATCCTTTGGACCGGGTATCTGTCTATCAGAGCAAAAGCGGGATCCCTCACTGGCATTACATCACATACGGCCTTACTGAGCTTTATCAGAAGGAAAGTGATTATGCCGAAGAGAGCGGCTACGGATTTGAACTCTCATTCAGGCTGGAAGATAAGGGCGAGCAGACGCCGCCCTTATGGCCTGTAAGCCTCCTCCAGAATCTTGCACGCTATGTCTTTAAGAGCGGCAATGTTTTCAAGGCAAACGAGCATATGGACGCCAACGGACCTATCTGTCTGGAGTCGGATACAAAGCTTACCGCATTGGGCTTTGATATCGATCCTGAGCTCGGCGACATGGATACGCCTTATGGTCACGTGGAGTTCATCCAGGTCATTCCTTACACGAAGGAAGAGCTCGAATACACGATGCTCTGGTTCGGCGACAAGTTCATTAAGGCATACCGCAAATGTAATCCGATGGCAGTTGCAGTAATGGACAGGGACACCTATCTGTCGATACCTGAATTCAAAGCCGAAGTCGAAGCCGGCATCGAACAGGACGGTTCATCTACAGGCATGTTCTATATGGATGGCGCGAACATGGAGATCCGTGAGATGGAAGGCAGGAAATATCTCTATTTCTCGATCGGCGCGAAAAACTTAAGAAAGCTTACAAATCTTCTTAAAGCACGCCTTCCCAAGGGACGTGATTTCTATATCAAGACACCTGACATGGGTATAGCTTTCCAGCCCTCAGATAAGTCTGCAGCAGGCAAGGAAGAAGCCGACTTCGGCCTCATTAAGTTCAGCCCGGAAAGCCTTGAGGAATTCGTTTCTGTCCCTCCGCACAAGGGTGTTTACACATTAAAGAGCATGCCCGCAGTAATAGAGATCGTCCCTACTGTAATAAGAGATGCTGAAGGCAAGGTCGTAGAGACTATAGAGTAGTTTTGACCGGATGATCATCCTTCAGTTTCAGGCAGAGCACTACAGCCGCTAATGTCATAAGCCCGTACTCTATCACATTACCGATAATCTCCGTCACTTGAATTCCAAGTGACTGGTCAGGAAAGCCAAAGAAGGCATTGGGTATCCTTATTACAATATCCCAAACCGCATGAAGGATCATGAGGAGTGTAAGATTGCGCGAATAAAGGAATATTGCCGTCATGAAAGCCCCCCATAAAAAGCAGTTCCCGACCTGACAAAGAGTAGAAAGTATATCCCGGCCGAACAGAAAATTAAGACCGTGACTAAGACCAAATAAAGCTCCGGAGATAAGGACCGTCTTGATCCTGCCGGCCTTAGTGCCGCACAGGAACTTCAGAAGTCCGCATAATATCAGTACCCGTACGGACTCTTCGTAAAAACCTGTTGCCAGCTGCTGAACACAGCATAATGCGAACACGCCTGCCTTACTGAAAGAATGGACATATGAGAACACCGGCAACACGAGAACGGATATCAGGTACAGTATAAACGGAATCAGATAGATGTATGTCTTCGCAGAAAACCTGTTCGTGAAATACTCTCTCAGAGAATATAAACTGCGCTGCCTTTTGTAATTCGCCGCTATAAGTAAAAGAGTCACGCCGCCGAACAGGAATCTCAAAGCTGAGTCTGTGAGATATAACCTGACCACCCCTTCAAACATTCCGAGTTTCTGGAATATGAGCTCGACTATAAGAAATGAACAGGTCATTACCACGCCCTGAATCATTGGGATCGCGATACCTCGTTTAGTTATAGCATTATCTTGAAGTTTAAACTGTTCCTCATTCGAAATATCCATTATTTATCCGCCTTTCTATATTTATGCATTAGTTAGACGGATGAGATTCAAATTCGTTACAAGGTATTTTTATGATTTTTCATGTCAGTCATGCCAGTATAAATCAGCAAACGCGCAGTTAAGGATTTGTTGCTTCCGGGCGGACAAAAGAAGCAACATTTTCGCGATAATTCTTAACCGACGAATCAAACAGGCATAAACAGACCAAGTACAGTGCACTTAACACGGTCTGATCTTTTGAGACAAACCCTTTGTTAATACAGCTGCTCCCACTGAATGCCGCTTGACCTGCCGTTATCAGAAAAATAATCCATAAGCGCAGTCAATGCTTCTTCCTTGCTTATAACCTGATTTGAATGGATCTCAAATTGGCCATCGCAAAAAGATACGAATCCGTCTTCGGCACTTCCGTTGCAAGATGAGTAACAGCTCCCATCGTCACCGAAATGATTAAGCGCCGCATTGTTCTCATTAACCAGCAAAGCCATGCAGGGATACTCATCCTGTTCTCCTTTTTGGGATATCCATACCTCAGCTGACTTCTCAGCCAGAAGTTTTTGCATTATGCTCTTGAAAACACCTGCATCATCGCATTGATAAATGTCATGTCCGCAACTTACTATCATATGCCCTGCCCTTTATACTGCTGATCAGACTATCCGGGGATTCCCCTTGAATACAGTAATTATAGCATTTGGCAAAGGTGAACTATGGAAAGAATATATAACAAACTGGTTAGGGATAATATCCCTGACATCATCATCGCAAATGAAGAAACACCGGTTACGAGAATACTTGCGGATGAGGAATATAAGAAGTCTTTGGAAGAAAAACTGGGCGAAGAATATGAAGAAGTCCTTGATTCCGAAGGCAGTGAGAGATGCGAAGAACTCGCTGACATGATAGAAGTCATAAGGTCGCTGGCCGCACTCGAAAATACGACTCTCGAAGGAATCGTTGAACTCGCAGATGAGAAAAAAGAGAAGCGCGGCGGTTTCGAAAAGAAGATCTTCCTGGAAAAGGTGATCGGAAAAGAATAAAGGCCACTTATCTCGTGATAAATGTCCTGGATACATTATTGCCCGGAATATGATAAGTCAATAGCGATTTCTATCTCACCAACTTATCGATATCCTTCTCCCTATACGATTTTGAAGGCAACACCGTGTGCCTGTCCGGGAACAGTTCTTCACATATCCTGAGCTCAAGCTCCTGTCTGTGGATCCAGTGTCTTACCAGGCCGTCTTCACCTTCAAGGCCACATCTGACCGCATGAGGAGAGTTATTAAAGTAGTCGCTGAGCATGGCAAACCACACTTCATTGCCTTTGTCATCAACCCGGGTCTGCCGTGCTGTCTGAAGATTCCTTCTGATATCATCCGGTTCCGCCTTAAGATATGCAATATGGATCTGCTTATCACCTATCGCTTTTTCTATGTCCCTGTAAAAGTCAATGATCGCCTCATCCGGCATATCCCGGAACAGTATCATATCCTCCACGATATTTTGGAAAAGAGCACATTCCGTAATCAACGATGCCCCGTCCCAACTTCCGTAACGCTTTAAGACAATGTCTTTGAACCGCTCAAAGGACACACGGTTGTTGTATATCTCGTATTTTTCCAACTCCTGATAAAAGCTCCGGTCATCGGTCCGGATCTTTGTATAACAGACAATCACGTGATCATCTTCGAAGTGTGTTTTTGCTTCTATCTCCGGTCTCAACTCAGAGAAATGGTTCAAAATATCGTTATATTGATCGCTGTCTATATATGCGCACCATGCAAGCTCTACCGGAGAATAGTCACCTTCCTCAAGGACTTTATGGTCCGGGCATTTCTCTGATAACAGCTTTACAAGAGTACTCTTACCACTTCCCTGTATGCCTTCAACGAAATAAGTCATGTTACGTATTACCTGCCCCTTTCACTGGTCTTCTTTTCTTTTCCCCATTACCCGATACCTATTAATCCATAACCATATATCTGTGCCAAGAGATCATTCTCTCAGCCAGGACAATTATAGCATTAGATCATGTGCGTTTCGGCTTCCTGGTGTTGAATAAGATAAGCAGCACGGCAGCAATTCCTAATACTGCAGTTGTAATGATGCTTGCTTCGATACCATAAACACCGCCGTTTAATATATTTTCCCCAACGGAACTCATATTGAATACGGAAGCAGCGATCTCATCATTGCCGCTCAGATTGAGCCCAAGAATACTGTAAAGAATATAATTCCAAATCGAATGCATTCCGCAGGCTGCCCAGATGCTCCTGAAGCGAACAGTAAGGAGTGAGAAAATGACCGATATCAGGATAAGGTTGATAACTGCCGTTACCGCAATGGCAGGAGCGCTGAAATCCATGCTTGAGATGTGAGGAATGGTAAAAAGGGCCGCACTTACACCTACAGCAACAGGTATGGATGTCTTTTTCTGCAAGAGCTGCTGGACGATACCCCTGCAGAGTACCTCTTCCAAGGCACCTTGAAGAACAAAGCCTCCGAGCATGAGCACGACCATTGCCACGTCGATCTTTTCGAAGACGCCGTTATATCTGATCGAACCCGTAAGAACCGTCAAAGGTACTATGACCACCAGAAGGTACGCACCGGCTATAGCACCTGCAAAATAACTTCCGGCAGACCTTGAAAAACCCAGATCTGCCAGTGTCTTTCTCTGAAACAGCTTCCAGAGAAGGATTATTATTCCGATCATTAGTCCATATCCATAGTAAGTGATCAGTGTGATCGTGTTGTTGTCGAACATCTCTCCCTGCAGAGGATTTTTACCGCAGGCAAAGTGGATCGCCAGAACTATGCCTTCACCTGCCAGCTCCGATCCGAACTTGAATACCCAGAAGATCAGGATGACCTTGATCACATACAATATCTTCGGCATATCGGTACGGTTGTTAAACGGACTGATTTTCTTGATGAATTCTTTTATCTTGTTCATGGGAAACTCCTTTTGGGCGCATTAATAGACAGGGCGATGTCATCGCTCTTTTTCAAGTCTCAGATTATTTGAAGATCAGATTAGACGGGGAATCCGTTAACCAGGAAATAGATCAGCATCGAGATGAGATCTATGGCAAGTAATATTCCGAATCCTATGAGGAACCACTTAAGGGCTGTTTTCGCGCGCTTGCCGTTCTTCTCGGTAAGAACTTTCTGGTCGATAACATCAGCCATAGTCTTATGATCATCTGTCTTGACCGGCTCTATTCCTTTAAGGAGATAATCCGTTGTAACCTCGAAAATATCACTCATGATCACGACCTTATCGAGATCCGGGGTTGCCTGTTCACTTTCCCACTTTGATACGGCCTGCCTTGATACACCGACCTTGTCAGCCAGTTCTTCCTGGGACATGCCTTTCGACTTTCTAAGGCTCTGTATTCTGTCAGCAATAGTCATTGATTCCACCTCCGGGTTTTGCTGCCCCAAGATTAGCAGTTTGTGCCTTAACGGCTCCACCAACCGGACTTTGAATATTGTCAACCGGCAGTTGCAACCCCTGTATTATCAGCGTTTTTCCAGTTTTCTGCCATTTTATCACGGATAGGCGGTCTGCTGTCCGCTGCTGATTGATTCTGACACAAACTGTCAGACATCACGTCATAAAAACCCGGTTAAGAGTCTCATCGAAGAACTCGCATCGGATGATCCGATCGCGGCCATACTCTCTTTCAAAATAATCCCGGTCAAGGTTTTCTTTGAACTCTATACATGAGCCGCACCAGTTCTCCACACCGTCCCGCTCCCGGAAGCAGCCAACCGAGCACCTCCGATTGTCCAGAAGATCCTCTAATACCTGACGGAATTCTTTCATATCCTGTATATCATCCGGATAGTAATGCCCGTGCCAGTCTCCCATATAGATCGTATATTCACCGGCAAGATCAAGCATCAGCTTATTCTCTCCGTGGAAAACCTCAATGTATGTAAAATTCTCTTCATTCTGAATATCATAGCCTTCATTGATCTGACTTGGGAGATTACGTCTTTCAATGATTTCCTTGATTTCTTCTATAGTCACTATAGCGTTATTTCTATTCTTCATAATTCTATAACATCCTTGAACACTTCTTTACCGTCAGCATCCAGCTCCCTTATTTCAACACTGTCAGCTTCGGAACGATGTGCAATGCTGCCATTCTTCAGATAGGTATGGATCAGACGGACTCCGCCATGTTCAAAGCTGCCTTCCTGAATATTGATTTCCGGATCGGCATTCTGCTTATAAGCCTCTTTCTCTTCTCCCTGCATTCTCCGGGCTATATCATCGATGTGAAGCTTTTGACGGAACTCCCACTGCTTTTGACGGTTTTCCCGGTTTCTGTAATCCTCTATGTGCTCATACAAAGTAATCCTCGTGACATCATTCTCGAGCACAGTGTTCTCAAAGCACTGGAAATTTCTGAGTTCAGACTTATCCAAAAACGCATATGATTCTTCGCCAAACCACATACGGTAAAAACCGCCCAGATGAAGCCCCTGTGTCTTATAAACATATCCGGGATTCTTCTCGATATCTATCTCTATTTCCTCCAAAGTGCCCTTACACTTGGGAAAACCGGACGGATCTTCATCCAGATATCCAAATTGAGAGATAAGGCGTTCGTTTTGAACGATCTCATCATGTGAATCAGACTCGGAAGCCATAACAGCTTCTTCAACAATAAACTTTTCGATCTCCGGGAAAACCTTATCCGCAGTATCGTAATCAAAACTGATGTCGAGACTTAGAAACCTGCTCAACCGTTCTTTTCTCATAACAAACAGGAAGCCGTCACCATCAAGATGGAAGGAGATCCTTTTATTCTCCTCATCCATCTCACTGTCAAATGCTTCAGGTAACCTTTTAGAGAAATACTTGACCGAGCGTCCTGATCCGTATTGGGAAGCACCTATCCTTGTCGGCGTAACATTCTGAAGCAAAACCAGGATAAATTCATACAGTTTCTCTTTTTCAACTGTATCCTTGCAAGATATGAAGAAGGCTTTTTTCTTTTTGGATCTGTCAAAAAACGCCATAATTACTCCCTTGGTTGTACGACTCTCTGACTTTTTGCTTATAACTCTTTATATCGCATGAACGAAGATATTCTATGTACTGTTTTATCTTTTCATCTTTGGGCTGCATTTTAGACGCCAGAAATCCAAAAATTCTTTCAATTAGACCAATCCAAACTTAATCAATTAGAGTTCTTTTCTTATATGCGTAATCTTATGAATGCTGTCAGCGCCAAAACAAGGATGATCAGAGCTATTGGCGACATTATCACTGAAGCCTTCGCAAAGCCTTTGCCTCTTACAGGAGAAACTGAAGCATTTTTAAGAGTTATGACGCCAAGCACAAAGCCTGCAATGGCGAGCGAAGCTGCGATAAAATTCAGTGCATATACCGGTAAGAATTCAACGAACTGTGTATTTTCGGTGTGCGACACATCCGAAGTGGCTTCATAAGCAAATGCTGCAACAGTTACATAGATCGATATGAAGGAGAGGAGAAATCCCCAGAGTCCCGTCTTTGAAAAAGGGATATTTCTATTGATTGAGAAGTCATCGCCGCCGGGATTAAATCTTAACAGAAGATTACAGATCCGGTTGCCTTCGTCCAGGGCTTGCTGAATCCTGTCCGAAGAAATAGAATAGGCGTGTCTGACTCTGTATGTCGGGAAACGCATCTTGTTCTCGCCGTAATAGAATTCGAAGAACACAAACCTTCTACCGCCTTGGGCGAACGCGCTGACTGTCGATCTGATCTTGCTCAGCTCTCCGGGATTTGCCATCTGGAACCTGAACGGATCTGACAGTGAGACATATCCCACTCTTCCCGTTTCTTCGTCTATACAGAGTATGGATTTCAGTGTGTAGTTTGCTCTTGAGACATATGTAGTGGTCTTTCCGAAGTTATGCTTCTTAATGTTCCTGTTCATTGTGCTTTTCGCGATAGGATAAATTACCAGGTTGGCATAATCGCAAAAGCAGCAAACGGAAAGAGGCACGATAATAAGCAAAGTCACGTTAAAACCTTTCATGCCCAGGATCCATCCCAGAACAGTACCCAGCAGATATCCGAACGCAACACTGATTGCGATAAGGATGATTATGCCGAATGGATTGTTCTTCTTCATACTGTTAATATCTCACCATATCTGTTGAATTGATTAGTATCTTCAAGCCTGCTTACCAAGGCAACGCAGAATAATCAGGATAAAAGGTCTCAAACTTCTTGTATTTTATATCACTTAATAAATATATCGGATCAGACGGCCGTACCGCCACTTGATGATCGTACTTTCCCCAGTCAGAATCTTTATCCCAGTTGCGGATAATGAATTCAATAAGGACATCCATATCAACTGTCTTGTAGCTGCCGCCGCAGCCATGGGTGGATTCGTTAATATACGGCTTCCCGTCAATAACCTCGATATTAATATATGACCCGGGTTCCACGGATCCCTTGTGATAATAGTTCCAGAAGAACGTCTCTTCATGCCCGGTAAACAGATTCAAAAATCCGCGGATCTGCTCTTTAGACGGAATCTCAGCACTGTAGACATAAAACCAGTCGTACTTGCACTCTTTGATCTCAAAGCCGAGAGCCTGAAAACCGGTTTTCAATTCTTCCATATGCATATCCGCAGGTTCCATGAAGATATCGCCGTTGAAGGGTATTACAAAATAACCGATGCCTTGTTCATACCACTCACAATTGAACTTTATTTCGATCCTGTCATCGAACACACGTGCAATAACTAACTCTACTTCGCTTAATCTGTCTTCGTTCTCTTCTATCTCTGACAGCTTCCGGAGAGCCGCTTCTTCCAGGCTCTTCTGCGTCATCTCCCTGCCCTCCAGAAAAGCACGCGAAAAGTTTTCTCTCATCTTCTCTAATTTGGATAAAACATAGCCCAAACCTCCGAGCTCCGGATTAAATATCTTATCGTATGTTTCCTGCCTTAATTTGCCGTTTCTGTACCAGTCGTATATCAGGTCCGGAGACTGGATCTCGGTCCTAAGCGCAAACGTTTTGCCGGCAAAAGTTATTGTGACCGGTTCGGTTCTGATCCAGTAAATACCGTCAAAGGTCATTTCTCCAAATATCTCGTCCCGTATTGTCTTACCCATGATCAATACCTCCGCCGGCCGTATTCCGGATTTAAACAGTTTTGCTCTTACGTATCGTTGCTGCTTTTATCGTATTCTTCCCTGACTTCCTTAAGAATAGGCTTCCAGTATTTGGTCATATCCTTGGATAGTTTCATAAAGTAGCTGCCCTGCTCTTCAGGCTTGCTGTTAGCACCCATACTCAGTACATAGAGATACAATTTCGACTTGTATTCGTAAATAGAAACATTTCTGCTCTGACGGCCATAAATAACTTTTATGTTGATTTCAGAGTTAAATATCTCTTCCCACTCATCAGGCTGTTCCTGAGCATTTATCCTCAGACTTAAGTCATCTGTATGATATTTGATGCTGGAGGGGGTATACTGAGCCTTCTCGTTGAACAGTTCCACGAATTTGTCTTTATCGAAAACAATATCCGTATCTATGGCATCTTTATGGGTTTTTGCATCTTTGCCGACACGGAATTCGCATTCTATATCGCCCTTTATCCTGTCCATGGCGTTCCGGTTCTTAGGCTTGGTAAAACAGCCTGTCATCAGACAGAGCGTTAAAAGCACTGCAACAAATCCCAATATCTTACTTCTCATTTCAGAACAATCTCCCTAATTCCATTGCGCATTGTTCTATCTCTTGTTACGTAAGTATACCTGCCCGGCTCTATGTCCGGATAGCATGATTATAACATTATCCGATTCGTTTGCCGTGAATCTCGCAATCCTGAATTCTGGTGCCGTCCTTCCTGATCATGACGTTTTCCCATTTGAAGCTGTCTTCGGTAATATCCGAGAAGATCCAATAAGTGTCCTCCTGATCCAGGACTTTTCCTACGAGCTTATCGCCTTCTTTGGTAAAGCAAAGCCTCTTCATGCAATGGTCACATGTATAACAAACGTCATAACATTTGTCTGCGGCGTTGAACATACGTAAAGATGAACCGTATTCACCATCCGGCTGCGGTTTTTCCTCCTTGGTTGCTCTGGACGGGAAAATAAAGACGTCCTGGATTCCTGCACCCTCAAGAACTCTCCTGAAGATCCATTCACCCTTCACAAACCTTTTCTGTCCGCCATACTCGTCGAAATAGTCACAGTCCCAGTCACCGATAAGCGGTGCGAACCAATCATATTCATCAGGTATTTTAGCTGTCTTTTCGCTCAATAAAGCATCAATGAAATTATTCATTATCATTCTCCCTAGTTAATTTTGTTGTTCAAAAACGTTTCTATTACCGTGTTGACGGTCTTGGGATCGTCATCATTGGAATTGTGAGCAGCATCCTCTATCCACGTTATGGGAACACCCAGATCTTCAGACCACTGCCTGTTATAACTTTGGACCTTCCCGGTATTGTCTTCTCTTCCCACGATCAACAGGACAGGACATTTGATCTCAATATCACAATTGTCTTCCAGAAATCCGGCGAAACCTATGCCCAGCAAATGACAGAGTTCTTTCTTGCTGTATACCGAGTGCATCGCGATCATGTTCTTATACGCATGATCGGTTGTGGTACATTGCTTCGCAATCGCTTTGCGGAGGGCCTTATCCGGATATAATCCCGACATCCACTCTATCTGGCGAAGCCACCATTTGTCTGAACGCGAATAATACTTTTCTCCGAACGGAGTGCTGTCTATTGAGACAAAGCCTTTAACGACTTCAGGGAATCTCTTGATCACGGATTGTGTGATGAACCCGCCCATAGACTGGCCGATAAACACTGCTTCACGGATACCGTTATCGTCCAGGATCTTTTTCGCATCCAGAGCCGCTTTCTCATACGTGAAATCTTCGTAAGGCCGTGAAGCACCATGCGCAGGTGCATCCCAGGTAAGGATATTATATTTGTCCGCAAAGAACTCGATCTGGCCGTTAAACAGATCATGACTTGCTGTAAGGCCGTGAAGAAAAAACAGTGTAATCCTGTCAGCAGTAAGCTTCTCCGAAATCCAATAATGAACATCACCGTATGATGTTTTGAGCCTTTTTTCTATCAGCATTTTATCTGCTCCTATTCTCGTACCTGAGCTGTTGCTATATTTCTTATCTCAGTTTCCCCACTCCATAGATTATAACATGACAGAATTTGCACTGATTCATGTATGATAAAATTACTTCGATGGGGACAAGAGAAACAGTGGCTTTGCCGTATAAACAGATGTAAGGGGAAAATATATGAGCGTAGAGATCGTGATCAAGAACAAACAACTTATCAAAAAGCCGCTGGTTCCGCCTTTTGTCAACGATCCCAAGACAGGCAAACCTCTCGAGTGTTCGCTCTATGCTGTATCACTCTATTCATATGCCAAGAAACAGATGCTTGCCAGAGTATCTTTTGAAGACTTCTGCAGAATGGCAGATATCGGGAACTGCGAAAAGCATGACCGTCTGCATGTCATCCTCAAAGGCATATCTGAAGAGAGACTTGCAGAGATGGCAGCCGAAGGATGCCCTGATCCCTTGGAAGGTGTCTGATCTAAAAAAATGATTATGGTGATGGATAAAGACTTCAGTCAACTAAACATTTCTGCATAACGATTGCATCGCTGTAGTTATTATTCACACACCACCAGTTTTTGTATACTCCGATATCGGTAAATCCCATTTTATGGTAGAGCGCAATGGCTGCCTTATTATCGGCAATGACTTCCAGCTCGATATTGCGCAGATTCATTTTTCGCGCACATTCAATGATCTCTGTCATGAGCCTTGTGCCTATCTTCTTATTCCAATAGTCTTTTCTGACTGCGATCGACAACGTGGCATTGTGATGTAATCTTGGTGAGGGATAGCCGGAAAGTTCTGCTCGCGCAATGATCTCACCCTCTGCCAGTGCGATCAGGATTACACTGTTATCTGCTTCATGTGAAGCCTGAATGCGCCGTTTTACTCCTTCTACAGGCACTTTAAATCCTTCAGCTCCATGCATGAGATTATCGGATTCCCCGCCAACAATGTTCAGATAGGAGATCATTTTCTCAGCGTCATCAACAGTTGCTTCTCTGATAATTATGTTTTCCATTTTTCCTTTTCCCTCATTATTGTTATCTGCTTTTTGCCTAAGCATATTCAGATGCTTATAGTTATGTTTCCTGATAAATAAGTTCCTTGGTGATTATTGCAGCATCTTCCGGCTGATTCTTTACGGCTATCTGGAAAGCATCCTCATAAATGATCTCACCCGGAACCTCATCGCATTCAGAGACATAGAGCTTTATTCCATATTTGTCACACATCGCGCGGTAGAACGTCATCTGATCCCAGATATCCTTTGCCTCCTCGCTGTCCTTGAACCATGTGATGGCGCCGTCAGGGTTATTCTGCTCATAAAACGGAGGAACAGGCAAAACTCTTTCGAAATACTCTCTGTTGCGCCAGTATTCCTTCTCCTCTTCTTCCGTAAAAGTCTTGCTGTCTACGAGCTTACCAACAGCCGTAAAGAT
>JAEEGJ010011301.1_pt1 | contig 22726 bp, 20 predicted proteins | sample 8958761 | NCBI WGS metagenome assembly JAEEGJ01 (sample SAMN16246546, study PRJNA631951) | gut metagenome | biome: gut microbiome; feature: rumen; material: RS-attached | host: Bos | place: Iran: Karaj | collected 2018-10 | reverse complement strand
ATTAATTACAATCCGAGGAATGTGAAGCTTATAAGAAGTATTTTCTTCAGATGCATAAATATCTGTTTCTTCTATAACTATAGCTTTTGCAAAGCCTGCGCCTTCAACCGAAAAACCTTCTTTTCTCATAAGTGATTTTTTTACAGAATCGCGGGCAGCCTCTGTTCTTTGAATCTGACTATCAAGATTTGCTTTTGCATCTCCAGTGCTTCTATCTTTTCCACCGAGTCTTGCAACATCAATTTTTCTTTTTGCATCATGATCACGCGGGTCAATATTTTTTTTAGCAAGGCGGCTTTTAGATCGTTCGTTTTCTTCTGCAAGTCTGCGGCTTCTCTGTTTTTCACCTGCCGCTTTTGAATCAAGCTTATCCCATTCTCCGCGATTATGAGAAGCATTCTGCTCTCGAAGCTCCAGAGCCTTGCTAAGACCTCCGGAATAACTTTCACAAACCACGCACTCATGGCCGCCAGAAAAAGCACGAGCCTCATTGTAAAGATAAACTGTGTGCTTACAAAGACAATCTGCAAAAGAGCGGTCATGACTTACAATAATTCCAATTCCACTAAAGAGGGCAAGTGTGTCAGAAATCATACGGACAGTTCCTTCATCAAGATGATTTGTAGGCTCGTCCAGCAGCAGCACCGTCGGCCGGTCTGCCAGCGCACAGGCAATCTGGATTCGCTTCTTCTCTCCACCAGAAAGAGAATCATAGCGACCAATCATTTCTTCCGTAATATGAAGCATAGAAAAGAAGCGACGCACTTCGTTATCGTCACTCCAGAAAACTGAATAAAGATTTTCAGGCACCTCGACAATTTCCTGAGGGCAGTAAATAACATAGCCGCTGGAAGTTTGACCGCAGTTCACGATTCGTCCTTCATCAGGCTTAAGAAGGCCTGCAATCAGTTTTAGCAGTGTGCTCTTACCACAGCCGTTGCTTCCGGCAATACAAGTCCAGCCGTCATTAAACTGTAGAGAAAAATCCTCGAATAAAGTGACGTGCGAAGATGGATATGAAAAATAAAGCTTTTGAATTTCTAATGACATTATGACCTCCAGAGGAAGTCATAATTCAGAATAAAAATATGCAGGGAAATAATACGACGAACAGATTCGCAAGGCCCCGATAAAATTAATACTGTAACTGACTTCCAGAAAATGAAATCTCAAAAAGAGAAATAAAAATATGCGGAAATCAGATTTACAGTCTCATCGGCAATGCGTCTCCTTAAGAAAAGATAATTAATTTTATTATGAAAAATGATTTTGTGTCAATGTAAAAACATATAGCTTCCGTGTGACAAATACACTTATTGAACTTTTTCTTTCATTTCAATAATGTAATTTTCTATGTTTCATCATAATTCTTCTTATGAAAGAAATTTAACCCAAGGCTCTCTTTTTAAGGGAATCTTTCTTTATGGCCTGCCTCTCATTTTTTCAAATCTCCTGCAGGTGCTTTTCAACATTGCCGATGTTGCAGTAGTAGGAAGATTTGCCGGTTCTCAGGCCCTTGGTTCTGTTGGCTCAACTACTCAGCTCCTCTTTCTGTTCACCGGTCTTTTGATGGGACTTGGCGGCGGTGTGAATGTAATCGTTGCCTTTTATATCGGTGCTAAGTCAAAAAAAGATTTAGAGGATGCAATTCATTCATCCTTCACAGTTTCTATGATTACCGGTTTTATCCTTTTGATTTTTGGCTATGCTTTAGCAAAACCGGTGCTTACCCTCATCAAAACTAAGCCGGAGCTTCTGAACGGTGCGGTAATTTATTTTAAGATTTACATGCTTGGAATGCCAGGTGTTGCACTTTTTAATTTCGGAAACGCTGTGCTTAGTGCGGCAGGTGATACAAAACGACCTCTCTACTATCTTAGTTTTGCCGGAATCATCAATATAATTTTGAATCTGTTTTTTGTGATTGTATGCAGACTTTCTTGTGCCGGAGTTGCTCTTGCAAGTATTATCTCACAGTATGTTTCTGCAGTCCTGGTTATGATTCCTCTGATTCGCGGGCGTGGACTTGGAGATGTAAATTTTAGTTTTTCAAAGCTCAGACTTAACCGCGAGAAGACAATCAGAATTTTGAAGATAGGAATTCCAGCTGGAATGCAGAATGCGATTTTTGCTGTGGCAAACACATTCATACAGGTAGGCATAAACTCTTTTGATGCAGTGATGGTTGCAGGAACAGCTGCCGGAGCAAATCTTGATAATATAATCTACAGCGCAATGAACGGATTTTATGTAGCCTGCGCAACTTTCATCGGGCAGAATTATGGAGCCGGAAATAAAAAACGCATTCTGCACAGTATGATTATTTCGAATCTTTTTGCTTTCAGTCTGGGAGCCTTTCTCAGTATAACAATGTATATTTTTGGACCTCAGTGCCTGTCTCTTTTTACAAGCGACCCGGAAGTTATTCATGCCGGCATGCTCCGTTTTTCAATTATGTTCTTTTCATATCCAGTTGCAAGTTTTATGGATAACACAATTGCCGCCAACCGCGGGCTTGGAAAAACTTCTGTTCCAACAATTATTGTTCTGCTCGGTTCCTGCTTATTCCGCATCCTCTGGATATACACAATTTTTAAATGGATTGGAACGATTCAGTCTCTCTTCCTCCTTTATATTTTCTCCTGGGCAATAACTGCTCTTGCAGAGATGATTTACTTCATAAAGACTTACAGAAAAATTTAAGTTTTAAATATGACACTTAGTTGTCATATTTTTTGTGATATTCTGTAAGTATCCTGTAAGGAAATCAAAATGAAAAATGAACTTTTAGAAAACATCGAAAAACTTCACACAACAACTATGGGCCTAGACCGCATTCGCCGCAACCTCCGGCTTGGCGATGATGTCAAAGATGTCGTTGTCTGGTGCAGTCAGAAAATTCTGGCCACTGACACGATTATTACCCGGCAAGGAAAAAACTGGTATGTCAAAATTGACGGATGTGAGTTCACTGTGAATGCCTACAATTTCACAATTATTACTGCGCATATTGTGGTATAATATTTTATGCACTTTGTAACTGCCAAAACAATTCTTACTCCTCACAGCATGAACATTTACCGCGGCTGCAGCCACGGTTGTATCTATTGCGACTCCCGCAGTAAGTGCTATCAGTTTACTCATGATTTTGAAGATATCGAAGTAAAGCAGAATGCGCCCGAGCTCCTCGAAGAAGCCCTACGCAAAAAACGCAAGCGCTGCATGATTGGAACCGGCTCCATGTGCGACCCTTATATTCCGATTGAAAAAGAGCTTGGTCTTATGAGGCGCTGCCTTGAAATAATTGACCGCTACAATTTTGGAGCTACTCTTATAACAAAATCTGACCTTGTAATGCGGGACCTGGACATCCTTACCCGCATAAATAATAAAACTAAGGCCGTAGTGCAAATGACACTCACCACCGCAGACGACGAACTTTGCCGTAAAATTGAACCCGGAGTCTGCCCGACCAGCCGCCGCTTTGAAGTTTTGCAGGCCTGCCGAGATGCCGGCATTCCGACGGTTGTATGGTTCAGCCCACTGCTGCCCTTTATAAATGACACCCGCGAAAATATCGAAGGCATTGTTAATTACTGCGTCCGGTCTGGAGTACGAGCAATAATCTGTTTTGGAATTGGCCTTACCCTGCGGGAAGGAAACCGCGAATATTTTTATGCGGCTCTGGACCGTAAGTTTTCAACGGGCTCAAGCACCGCCAGCCTCAGGGAGCTTTATCAGAAAACTTTCGGCTACTCTTACATGTGCTCAAGTCCTCACGAAGCAGAGCTTATGAAATATCTTGCCCAGCTCTGCCGGCAGAATCATATTCGGCTTGGAACGGATTCTGTATTTAAGTGGATAGAAGAATTCCCAGATACAGATCCGCTCCAGCCGGAATTATTTTAATATGCATAGTAAAATACCTGGATTAAAATTTCTTCACAAATAATCCGTGATGATTACAATATGCATAAATGTATTTTACACGAGCCCGCTTAAATCGAACTTCTGCTGCCTGCTCCGGGTAAAGCTTAATAAATTGTATACCCTGATCAGAAACCGCTGCAACAAAAGAAATATAATGTTCTTTTGTCATAGGATGCTTAAGCTGAACATACAATTCATCTTCAATCTGCTCTATCTGAATTTTGTGATTTTCATCTGCATCGTCAACCTTTTCTGCCTCAACCGGTGGCAGTGTAATTCCACAACAGCTGATTAATGCTTCTCCAATTGTATGAATAACATTTCCACAAACTGGACAGACATAAAACCGGCTTTTATACATATTTCCGACTTTATTCTGATTACGAACACATTCTCCAGACAAAAGCTCTATAACTGAAATATCAAGCGCTTTTGCGAGCGGCTCCACCAGACTTATATCCGGGAAGCCCTGCCCTGTTTCCCACTTACTTACAGCCTTTCCTGTTACAAAGATTTTTTCTGCAAGTTCTTCCTGAGTCATTTTTTTCTTCTCACGCAGACTTTTAATTACGCTGCCTGTAATGTAATTATCTATCATAATTTCCTCCTGTGCGAACAACAGCCGCAATCGTTCACACTTCTTACAGGAATCACATTAACACAAGAAAAGTCCAAATCCTACCTGCGCATCGTGGAGTTATTAAACCCAGCTTTCTAACTTCCTTAAAGATATACCGCAATATATTGAATTTTCAACTTTCCGCTATTACAATGATTATAAAGGGAAAAAGAAATGAATGATTTAATAAATTCAGAAGACTTAATAAAAGCTCGAAAATTTTTTGATGGTGATTTCTATGCTACAAAAGCCACTGGAATTGTAATTGAAGAAGTCGGTGACCATTTTGCCCGCTGTTCCTTTGAAATAAGCCGCAATCATCAGAATGCCTATGGCGGAGTTATGGGAGGAGCAATTTTCACTCTCGCTGATTATACCTTTGCCGTATCTTCGAACTTTAATCAACCACAGACTGTTTCTATCTCAAGTCAGATAAATTTTATCGGAATGGCAAAGGGCAAAAAACTGATTTCTGAATCTCACCTGATAAAGGATGGTCGTTCAACTTGTCTATATGAAATCAATATTTCTGACGAACTTGGTACAAAAGTTGCATTTGCAACCTTTACAGGAATGAAATTATGAATATGACGAATAAACGTGCAAAGCTGGTAGTAGCAGGAATATGTATCTGTTTTCTATTAATACATTTTCTAATGATTACAATATTCTACAAATGCAACATAGTACCAATGGTCAAATTCAATTTATTCAGCATCGTTTTCTATTTGTTGATGTTATTTCCTATATATAAAAATAAATTTCAATTTACTTCGATAGCAATTTACCTGGAAGTTGCCTTACATATGACCTTTGCTATTTTGTTTACAGGCTGGAACAGCGGATTTCAGATTACTCTTATTGGAATGAATGTTCTTGCCTTTTATACTGAATATACTGGCCGTCGACTTAAATTAAAACATTTCCATATGATTCCAATCTGCATAATTGGAATGCTCTTATATCTTGGCTCATATATTTATCTGCATTTTAATCCGGCACCCTACAAAATGCCCGAAAATGTTGAATTCTGGCTTTCTATTTTATGGGGTTTTACTGTATTTTCGATAAATATCTTTTTTATTCAGTTGCTAGTTATTATCGCAAACTCTTCAGAAGAACAGCTAGCATATCAGCTTTCTCACGATAAGTTGACTGGCCTTCCAAACCGCTATTATCTTTCTGAACAGTTTAAGAAAATAAAAACAGAAGAAAACAACTACTGGCTGGCTCTTTCTGATATTGATGATTTTAAAAAAATAAATGATACCTATGGCCACACTTGTGGTGACTATGTTTTAAAAACTATAGGCAAAATGCTGTCAGAAGAAAAGATTTTATGCTGTCGCTGGGGTGGTGAGGAATTTATTTTTGTTGGCAAAAATGATAATGGACACCCCGAAGCAGAAAGCTTTCTTGAAGAAATACGAAAAAAAATCCAGGCCTTTCCCTTCGAATATGAGAATATAAAGTTTTCAGTTACTATGACCTTTGGTCTTTCATGTTTTTCCAGCAATGATAAAATTGACAATGTGCTTCGTGACACAGATAACAAACTCTATCGGGGCAAACAAAGCGGAAAAAACAAAGTAGTAAAATAATAAAAAATTAAAGTTTCTATTGACAGTAACACCATCTCGTAGTATTATGTTACTATAAAGAGTAACAAACGGGCTGCCCCGCGGCCATTTAGGAGATAACAATGAAACTTACCGAAAAACAACTTGAACAGATTCGCGCACAGATTAAGCGCGTTAAGGAATTTGGAAATCCTTTCTATACAAAACGCTTTGCTAACGTAAATCCGGAAGATATTAAAACACAGGAAGATTTTGAAAATCTTGTTCCTTTCGTAACAAAGCAGGAGCTCCGTGACGCATATCCACTCGGACTCGCTACAGTTCCGGAAGAAGAAATTGTCCGCATCCACTCATCATCAGGAACAACCGGCGCACCAGTAGTAATTCCATATACAAAGAAAGACGTTGAAGACTGGGCTATCATGTTTGCCCGCTGCTACGAGCTTGCAGGAATCACAAACAAAGACCGCATCCAGATTACACCGGGTTACGGATTGTGGACAGCAGGTATCGGCTTCCAGGCTGGTTGTGAAAGACTTGGTGCTATGGCAGTTCCAATGGGACCAGGTAACACAGAAAAACAGCTCCAGATGATGCAGGATCTTAAATCAACAGTAATCTGCGCAACTTCATCTTATGCACTCCTCCTTGCAGAACAGGTAGAAGCACGCGGACTCAAAGATAAAATCCATCTCAAAAAAGGTGTAATCGGTTCAGAACGCTGGGGCGAAAAAATGCGCAACCGCATCCAGAGCATTCTCGGAATCGAGCTTTACGACATCTACGGTCTTACAGAATGTTACGGACCTGGAATCGGAATCAACGCTGTTGGCGACGATGCAATCAGCATTTTTGATGATTACGTTTATATTGAGATTCTTGATCCTCAGACAGGTAAGCCTGTTCCGGAAGGACAGATTGGTGAAATCACTTTGACTACTCTCGTAAAGGAAGGTGCTCCTCTCTTCCGTTTCCGCACACACGACCTTGCAGCTTTCGTAACTACACCAAGCAAGAGCGGACTCAAATATCCACGCATCACACAGATTCTTGGCCGCAGCGACGACATGGTAAAAGTTAAGGGCAACATCATCTTCCCAAGCACAATCGAAGATGTAATCAAGACAGTTCCAGGAACTTCAAGCGAGTACCGTGCCCTCATCGAACACGTAGACGGCAAAGATAAAATGACCCTCTCCGTAGAAGTTGAAGGCGGAACAGACCGCACAGAAGTTGCCCTCGCAATTGCTTACAACTTCAAGCAGAAGTACAACATGACTCCGGAAGTAAAAGTTGTAGGAATCGGCGAGCTTCCAAGAAGCGAAAAGAAAACTAAGAGAATCGAAGATAAGAGATTCGACTAGCCTACAATCGAAGAACCGTTAAATACAAAAGGCCTGCGCTTTGTAAAGTGCAGGTCTTTTTGTTTCGAAGTTCACAGCTTAGCGGCTTATCTGCTGCTAAGCCCCATTTTTGCTTTCATAGCTTTTTTGTCTTCATACATCAGCTGGTCAGCACGCTTAAAGACATCAACAATACACTTATCTTTTTTATTATCATATTCCGCAAAACCGATTGCCGCAGAAACCTTTTGCCATGGCTCAAGACTTTCATCCTTCTCAAGCATAAAAAGCTCATGCTTGAAATTTGCAATCAGGGAATAGACAATTGCAAAATCTGACCCCTTAAGAATTACAACAAACTCATCTCCACCGATTCTGAAAACAGGCGAATGAACAAAGGTATTGCAGACAAGCTCACTGAGCTTTTTGATGGCATAATTTCCTTCTTCATGACCGTAATTATCATTTATCACTTTCAGATTATTTAAATCTATCATTGCAATTCCAAAATTAATCAGATTACCCAAATCAAGATCATATTCCATTTTCTTGACTTCTCGGTCATACGCAGTTTTATTTCTGATTCCTGTAAGGGCATCTTTATTTGCAAGTTCAGTCATATGAGTTGCATGCTGCTTCATAAGTTCTGCATTACGCTCCGCAAGAATAATTCCTTCTACATAATCACGCATATCAACCGTCATCTGATTTACTGCATCAGCTAATCTTGAAACTTCGTTATTTGTATTGATTTCCGGCGGTTCAAACTTCAGTTCCTGAATATTTCTGTTTCCATGGCTCTTTGCAGCAAATCTTGTAACACAATCTTCAAGTTTGCTGATTGGTTTTGAAACAAATTTATGCATCCAGAATAAAAAGATAAATGTAAAGATAAATCCCAGTAATATGATTAAAGCAAATAATTCAATTGTCCTTTTACGAATCATATGTGAAATTTCAGTAATATCTACATCCACGCAAAGCAGACCATAAGAATTATTTCTGGAATCAAAAAGCGTAAGGGAACCTGTATAATCTTTTCCCCATTCAGTTTTTTCTTCATAAAAGACAATTTCTTTTTTATCCATGAAAGTAAAAAGCTTGTTTACTGTTTCTTCATCATATTCATCATCACTAACCCAGCCAAGATAAAGATTACCCTCTGTATCGATATAGCGGTCATAATAACTTTCTGCAGAAACTATGCTCAAAATACGGGCCTTACCATTTTTATGAACTGGTGTAAGAATATAAAGATAATGAATATCAAAATCTTCTTTTATTCCATCCATGAATTTTTCGAGTTCATCGTATTTTTCTGAACGCTGTAGTGTCTTAACACATTCTGCTAAATCATCATCATCAATATGACGGTCTACATATTCAAGAATATCTGTGATATAAGCTTCATATCTCTGATAAAGTGTACGTCTGTAATTGAGCCAGCTGGTTACACCCATGACAATACACAAAATGATGATAAATAATACACAGCCAATAGTAATGCTGCGCCACATTGGTCTTGTAACCAATTTCTTTTCTTTCTTAGACATAAACAGACCCCAAAAAAAATGAATCTCTGTATTATAACATAGAAAACTGACAATATAAAAATTTTTTATATTTGCCAGCTTGCCTTCAGATTGAAATGAAATCTAAAAATCCACATAATATCCCAAAAGGTTTTCTTATGCTGATTGAATTTCACACACATTTAGATTTTTACAAGGAAGCTGATTTAAAGGAACAGCTTTCCGAGTTCTCCGGAACAATTGTGGCTGCCTCTGTTGATGAAAAAAGTTTTTTGAAAAATTGTGAAATTGCCGGGTGGGATAACATGAAGTCTTGCCAGATAATTCCAACCTTTGGAATTCATCCTAATGCGGCAGATGACAATGCAAACTTTCCTGATGATAAAGAAACTGTCGCACGATTTGAAAAATACCTTGAATCTTCTCCACTGATTGGAGAAATCGGTATGGACTTCTGCTGGTCCAAATGTTCGCATCAGAATCAGGAAAAACTATTCCGCTGGTTTTTGGAATACTGTAATAAAACTAAAAAAGCCTGTGTAATTCATACTAAAGATGCCGAGCAGGAGATCTGCGATATTCTGACAGAATATCCCCATGCCCGCCCGGTAATCCACTGGTATGATGGACCGGAAGATATTTATCGCGAGTTTATTCGACGCAATTACATGCAGACTTTTGGCGTTGAAACAATACGTTCACCTCACCTGCAAAAGCTGCTTCGCCTTACTCCACCTGAGCTTTTGCTTTTGGAAACTGATAATCCTGATTCGGAACCCTGGCTTGGCGGAAATAGAAATGATGTAGGTTTGATTGAAAGAGTTTATAATGAAATAGCCGAACTTCTCGGAATGAGTCGCCCGGCCTTAGAAAAACTTATTGAAGAAAACTGTAACAGGATACTTTCAAATTAGCAGTATTCGCCCCATTCACAGCCTATATGTTTAGCTTCAATTTCATCCAGAAGCTCAGGCTTTCTCAGGCAGTGCTTTTTCCAGAGCTTTACTGTACCAGAGCCGGTACCACCGTTCCAGAGTCTGTTATGACGTTTTTCTCCATCCGGAGATTCATAATTAACCAGAAGCATTTTTGCCTTGTCGCACTCTACAGAAGTTTCCATAATTGCCTTTGTAGTTTCCTGTCTTACATACCAGATGATTTTATCTTCTGTTTCCTTGCAGTCAAACTTTGTACGGCAGAAGGTCCAGAACTTTGAAAAGTTGAACTCGTAGGATTTTCCTTCGTACCAGAAATCGCTGAGAAGTTTACGGTTTAATGCAATACCAAAGGCTTTTGGCCTGCCGCCTCCTATATCAAAAACAGAGTCTTCCAGTCGCTTGCCTGTTTTCTTACTCACAAGATCGCAGGAAGAAAGCCATACCCATGGAGAAGTAAAATCTGCGCCCCAGTTTTTATCTGCATATCCGAACGAACGTTCGTTAGTAATAATGTATTTCTCGCCATTTGCCGTAATAGTTCCTTCATACGAAGACTTCATTCCTTCTGCATGCCAGTACATTTCAAAGGCTTTAAGTTTACGGAAAAGGGAGCTCGCTCCATATCCTACATTGAAAGCGACCTTTTTATTTACAGTAATATCCCAGTTCATTGAACCCGAATTACACATATATTCCGGATGTGCTGCTGCAGCTGCTTCAGATACTTCAACATTTCCAAGCAGATGGGTTTCGCTGGCTTCACAATCACCAGCTTTTACAAAATAGCCCTTATCATCATGTCCGATATTTACATCCTTCCAGGCAATAAATCTGTGAAGCTGTGTTGGCTCTTCACCCCACCAGCCGCATTTTACCATGAGGTAACTTGGTCTACGGCCCTGTTCTTTATTTGCAGGAAGCTGTCCAAGTATCGGAGTATCTCCACCCAACGCAGGATTGCATGTAAAATACTCAATAAAAAAAGCACGTTCTTCACCGTTTTTTTCATTAACAGCAGTAAAGTTGTGCCACCACCAGTCGTAGCCTTTACGGGCAAAGCGACCGTCGAGCATCCAGTAATTTCTCTTCAAATCCGATTTGTTCATATTTTAAAGATAATATCAAATTGAAGAAAAGGCAATTTTGTAGTATCAATATAAGCATGACTACAAAGGAAAAAGTTTTGAAGCTGCTCGTGGAAGCCAAGAGCCAGGCGGTGTCTGGTGAGGTGCTGGCGGCAGAGTGTGGTGTGAGCCGGGCTGCAGTGTGGAAGGCCGTAAAAGCTTTGCGCGAAGCCGGTTCATCTATTGAAGGCACAACAAACGGCGGTTATATTTTGGCCGACAATGATATTTTTACCCCGGAACTTTTTTCAGAAACTTTTTCTAGCCGCTTCCCTGAACTTTCTGATTCTCATATTGAATGTTTTAAAGAAATTGATTCTACAAATACTTATGCAAAAAGATTACTGGCTGAATGCGGAAACCTTCGCGACAGCAACGGCCAGCTTACTCCCGCCGGACAAAAATATCACCGCGCAGTGATTATCGCAGAAAAGCAGACCGCCGGCCGTGGCCGCCTTGGCCGCACCTTTGTTTCCCCGGAAAAGACAGGCATTTATATTTCTGTTATTTATGCGCCAGAAGGTGGAATTACAAATCCTGCAAGACTCACAGCAAGTGCCGCTGTTGCAATCTGCAGAGCAATCAAAAATGTTCTGGGCCGCCTTCCTGAGGCCGCAAACATTGAACCTCAAATTAAGTGGATTAATGACATTTTTGTAGGCGGAAAAAAAGTTTGCGGAGTTCTTGCCGAAGGCGTCGCAAATTTTGAAAGCGGCATGATAGAAGCCGCCGTTGTTGGAATGGGAATAAATATTAAAAAGAATAAAACTGCTTTCGAAGGCGAACTGGCTGATGTTGTGGGTACTCTGGAAGGTGTACTTTCTCAGACTTCTCCAGAGGCTCCGGTTCCCTCAATTTCGCGAGTCCAGCTTGCCGCAGAAATTGCTGGTCAGGTTCTTAATATTTTCGAAGAAGATTCCTCAAGCCCGGCCGCCCACAAGGCAATCATAAAAGAATACAAAGAAGCTTCCTTCCTGCGTGGCCAGGAACTCACAGTTTACCCGCTGATTGGCGATCAGAAATCAAGCTACAAAGCAATGGCGACCGACATCGACGAAAACGCCGGCCTTATTGTCACTCTGAAAGATGGAAGCAAAAAAACGCTGAGCTCCGGTGAAGTTACACTGAAATCTGCAAGTTTTAAATAATTGAGTCTGTTAAGATTTGAACTTCTCATTTTAATAGGCCCGAAGTCTGCAAAAAAAAGATCTCAAAATCTATCAAAGCCTACTAAATTGCATAATTCTCACTTTTAGTAGGCCGCAGATCAGCTCTACATAGTTTTCTGAACCTTTTCCAGCCTACTAAATTATCAATTTCCCACTTTTAGTAGGCCGAAAATCGGCTCTACATAGGTTTCTAAACCTTTTCCAGCCTACTGAATTGTCAATTTCCCACTTTTAGTAGGCCGAAAATCAGCTCTACATAGGTTTCTAAACCTTTTCCAGCCTACTAAATTATCAATTTCTCACTTTTAGTAGGCCTCAAGTCTGTAGTACCTAGTTTTCAAAACGTCTGCCAGCCTACTAAAACGTATTTTTCGAATTTTTACATGCAAATATGTTTCTTACTGTCTAATCGAAATTGCATGTGCAGAATTATAAGCCTGTTTCATGCCTACTGAAAAGAAGACCGGAAGAAGAACTATAAACATTCGAAGTGATTTGCGGCCACCGCGGGCTTTCCAGGCGCGTTCTGCCTGCTGCCAGTTTTTTGAAACCTGTGGAATAAAGCAGATGAAAAGAGAAACAGCCTGGGCTACAGGAGCGTTAGGTCTGCCGTCAACAAGTGGCTTCAGATGAAGACATTTGCGAACTGCCAGCTCCATAACTTCCAGACCTTCGCGGATTTGAAGGGAAGTTGATGTTTTGAAAATCAGGGATGCAGTCTGTATTATGCAGAAAAGTTTTAATAAGAGAAGCCAGGTTTCTTTTTCTGAGATTAGAAAAGTAAGAACCGTCTGTGGAAAAGCAGCGAGTTCAAAAGATGATAATGAGCCGGCTGAGATAGTAGTTGCCAGATTTCCAATAATTTTTACAAGAATTAAAAAGACCGCATAGTAAAAAACTGCCCTTAAATCCCTGGCCTGCTCGCACACTGTAAAGTGCAAAAGAAAACTAACTAACGTTTGTAAGGTAATAAGTGCCAGAGCAAAATATGGCGGAAGATAGAAAATGCTCAGGCTGATAATCGGAAGCAGGAGAATCTTAACCCAGGCCGGGCAGCGGTGCAAGAAAGAGGAACCTTGTTTGTAGGAAAAAGCAGTTTCGTTTGTCATTATCCAATTACCCAGTCACCCCGAACTTGTTTCGGGGTCTCTTTTATAAGATCCTGAAACAAGTTCAGGATGACTAATTTTTTCACTCCCAGATTAAATCCTCAACCCGGCCATAAGAAACCAGCGGATTTCTGATATTCCAGGCTTCAAGGTTATGGCGCAGGACCTTTCCAGGAGTGCCATCAAAAACCTTTTTTCCCCGGAAGAGAACCACAAAGCGATCTGCAAGACCAAGGCACTTTTCAATCTCGTGGGTAAGAATTATTACTGTTTTACCTTCCGCCTTGAGCTGGCGGATAAGTTTATTCACCTGCTTTACGCCGCCAAAATCAAGATTGGCATAAGGCTCATCAAGAATGATTGTCGGAAGCTTCATGGCAAGCATGCAGGCAACTGCCAGGCGGCGCTTTTCTCCGCCAGATAAAAAGCGGGCAGGAAAATCAGCCTTGTCTGTGAGTCCTGTCTGTTCCAGAGCTTCGCGAACCGCTGCCTGAACTTCATCCTTTTTCCAGCCAAGATTCTTTGGTCCAAAGGCAATATCTTCTGCTGGAGTCTCCCCAAGAATCTGAGTTTCTGCTTCCTGGAAGACAAGGCCTACGCGGCCATCAACAAATACTGAAGAATATTTCATGGTGGTTTCGACAGGCTCAACCACCGTGTGATTATCACCATCCATCAAGCCGGCAATAATCTGCATAAGCACGCTCTTGCCGGAACCGTTCTCACCGCCGATAACGACGCACTCACCTTCAGCAATTTCAAGGCTTACATCATCAAGGGCTTTTTTAGGCCCGGCAAGAGTATTAAAAGTTTTTGATAAATGATTAATCTTTATCTGTGTTTTCATATAAATACTGTGCAAGAATTGGACGCAGCTTGAGGGCTACAGGAATTGCTACCACAGTTTTCAAAAGGTCACCCGGAATATAAGGAATTACACAGGCAGCCATTGTATAAGCAAAGGCAGTCTTATCTGCAGGAACCTTACCGGCAGCATTAGCCCAGAAAGAAAATCTGATTACGCCCGGAATGTACAATATCACCATACCAGCCAGAATTGCAAGACTCACGCGAAGGGCATTTTTCCATGTGATTTTTTTCTGCTCAACAGAAGGCTTACCTGCAATAAAACCAGCCGCAATAGCACCAAGTAGATAGCCCGGCAAAAATCCACCGGTTGGCCCCATCCAAACTGCAAGGCCGCTTGTTCCGCCTGAATAAACCGGAAGACCAATCAAACCAGCCAGTAAAAACAAAGCAGTTGGAGCACCCGCAAGCAGGCCACCCAAAAGCACACCACACAAAATGCAGAGCACATTCTGCAAAACAATCGGAATAACCCCAAGAGGAATTCTGATAAAACAACCAACACAAATAATTGCCGCAAAAAGCGCGATGAAAGAGATTTTTAATACATTCTTATTTTTCATAGGAAAGAATATATCAGAATAAAAAAGAATTGTAAACCGCCAAAAGCTTTTTAGGTTTACAATAAAAGGCGTCATTGCGACCACGAGCGAAGCGAAGTGGGAAGCAATCCATTTAATAGATTGCCACGGCCTTCGGCCTCGCAATGACGAAGAAGTAAGAGAAGCCTTATCGTGTTCCCTTATCGTAAGGAATACCCTCGGCCTTTGGAGCTCGGGATTTCTTTGAAGTAAATGCAAGAACTACAAGTGAAATGATGTAAGGAAGCATCTTGTAAACATCACCAGGTACAAGATGAATCAGTGCGTCGAAGGCAGAATATGTATCTGCAACGGCACGGAAAGCACCGAACAACAAAGCACTGGCAGCAATACGAAGCGGATTCCACTGACCGAAAATCATAACGGCAAGTGCAAGGAAGCCCGCACCGGCAACACCGTACATAAAGTCCCACTGTGAGTTAGCAGCAGAAATATAGATGATTCCACCAATTCCACCGCAGAAACCTGAAATCAGAACACCTGCATAGCGCATCTTGTAAACGTTAATACCAACGCTGTCTGCTGCCTGAGGATGCTCACCACATGCCATCAGTCTTAAACCAAAACGAGTCTTTTTCAGAACCACATACGCTACAGCTACAAGAATCACTGTAAGAATCATATAAATATTGAAATCGCCAAGCAGGAAAACCTTTCTGTTTTCAATATAATCCAGAATTGCAGAAGGGTTTGTACCTCCCGATCTCGCATTATTAAACGACTTAACAATAACAATCGCAGCGGCTGTAGCAAGCATATTCATAGCCGTTCCAACCAGAGTCTGGTCTGCCTTAAAATTAATTGCCGCAACTGCGAGGAACAAAGAATAAAGCATTCCGAAAATCACACTCGCAAGAATTGTCAGCAGAATAATTACAAAGCCCGGAGTTCCAACAGGAAGTGCGTAAAGCACGTAAGCACCACCAAGCGCACCCATTACCATAATTCCTTCAAGACCGAGGTTGATTACACCACTGCGTTCACTGAACATACCGCCGAACGCAACGAAAATCAAAACTGACGCATAAATTAAAGTATATTGAATCAATAACATAATTAACCTCTCTTAGCCTCGCCACCGGCAGCTTCAGACTTCACAGACTTCGGAGCCTTCTTCTTTCCTTCAATCAGCTTAGTTAACTGAGTCTTAAACAGGAACATGAACGCACATGAATAAATGATAATAGAAGAAATCAAATCCGCAATCTGAGGGTTGAAATATTTTGTATCAATAAAACTTCCGCCCTGAGTGATATGCTGAATAAAGTAACCAGAGAAGATTACACCAATTGGATTCAGCTCACCAAGGAAGGCAACCGCAATTCCATTAAAGCCCATTGCAGGAACAGTTGAACTTGTCTTCCATGGCTGAATATCAGTCAGATAGAAAAGCGATGCAGCAAGGCCTGCAATAGCACCTGAAACTGCCATTGTCAAAATCAGATTTTTCTTGTCCTTCATACCGGCATATTTTGCAGCATGTTTGTTCAAACCAGTAGCACGAAGCTCGTAACCGAGTACAGTCTTTTTCAAAAGAATATTGATGAGAATTGCAACCAGAATTGTAAGAGGAACTGCAATAGAAACATATTCGTTATCATGGAAGAGTTTACCAAGCCCGAGAGTTGGCAAAAGTGACTGAGGTGAAGTTGCAGTAATTGAGAAAGTCTCAGATTTACCAACGTTCATAACACGCTCGTTCTGCATCAAAACATTCACGAGATAAAGTGAAATCCAGTTGAGCATGATTCCCGCAATAACTTCGTTTACATTACAGAAGGCTTTTAAGAGGCCCGCAATACAAGCCCACAAAGCAGCACATACGACAGCGAAAATCACACAAAGAAACCAAGGCAAATGCCATGCAAGTGCACACCAGAGTGAAATACCAATTCCCACACAATACTGACCTGCAACACCAATGTTGAAAAGTCCAGATTTGTATGCAAACAAAACTGCAATTCCACAGAGAATAAGAGGCACTGCCTTTACCAGAGTCTGACCAAGGTAGTAAAGCTTTTTACCGTTATTTCTATAATACAGCCAGTTTTTCAAAATTACGCTGATAGCCTTTGGCGCATGTTCAGCATTGATAATCAAAAGGATGATAAAACCAATAAGAATACCAAGAAGCGCACAAATTACAGCAGAAAGAATTGATTTACAAGTATCAGAAGCAAGGGCTGTCTTAAATTTATTACTCATCTTTTGCCTCCCCACCGGCAGCACCCTGGCCGCCTACGTTGCGTTTAGCACCGGCCATGTAAAGACCGAGCTCTTCCGGTGTTGTCTGTTTTGGATCAAGCTCTCCGACAATCTCACCTTCATACATTACAAGGATTCTGTCGCTAAGATTCAAAACTTCTTCAAGTTCATAAGAAACAAGAAGAACAGCCTTTCCTTCATCACGGTCTGCAATAATTGCCTTATGAAGATATTCAATGGCACCAACATCAAGACCACGGGTTGGCTGAACAGCAATCAAAAGGCTGTGCTCTTTATCGAGCTCGCGGCCAACAATTGCCTTCTGCTGATTTCCGCCGGACATTGCGCGGGCAATAGTTTTATTACCCTGTCCGCTACGAACATCATATTTATCAATAAGCTCCTGTGAATAAGCAGAAACTTCCTTTTTCTTTATAAACTGATTTTTCTGGAACTGAGGTTCCCAGTAACGCTGAAGCACCATGTTCTGTTCAAGAGTATAATCAAGAACAAGACCATGCTTGTGGCGGTCTTCCGGAACGTGGCTCATACCAGCCTTACTTCTTTCGCGGATAGATTTCTTTGTGATATCAACTCCGCCAAGAAGGATTTTTGATTCAGAATGAGGAGCAAGGCGTTCAAGACCAGTGAGTCCCTGAATGAACTCAGACTGTCCATTTCCGTCGATACCGGCAATACAAACAATTTCGCCGGCACGAACCTGAAGGCTAACGTTATGAACGGCAAGCTTTTTATGTACATGACTTTCCACACAAAGATTCTGAACATCAAGAACAACGTCGCCAGGCTTAGCAGGCTCTTTGTCTACGGTGAACTTAACGTCACGGCCAACCATCATGCGGCTGAGCTCTTCCTTGCTTGTGTTTGCAATCTCAACAGTACCGATGTAACGTCCTTTACAGAGAACAGAACAGCGGTCAGAAACTTCCATAATTTCGTTGAGCTTGTGTGTAATAAAGAGGATTGATTTTCCTTCTGCCGCAAGGTTCTTCATAATCTGCATAAGCTCTTTGATTTCCTGCGGAGTCAGAACAGCAGTTGGCTCATCAAAAATCAGAATCTCATTATCGCGGTAAAGCATTTTCAAAATCTCTACGCGCTGCTGCATACCAACTGTGATGTCTTCGATTTTTGCATCCGGGTCAACGGCAAGTCCGTACCTCTGACTCAGATTGATGATTTTTTCTCTGGCAGCCTTGCGATCTACAAAACCATGCTTTACTGTTTCGCTGCCTAAAATAATGTTATCAAGAACGGTAAAAACTTCTACGAGCTTAAAGTGCTGATGCACCATTCCAATTCCAAGAGCCGTAGCATCATTAGGATTTTTGATTTCTACCTTTTTTCCGTTCTTATGAATCTCACCTTCTTCCGGCTGATAAAGACCGAAAAGAACGCTCATAAGCGTAGACTTACCAGCTCCGTTCTCGCCCAAAAGCGCATGGATTTCGCCTTTTTTGAGCTGAAGGGTGATATTGTCATTCGCAATAATTCCAGGGAAACGCTTAGTGATATTAAGCATTTCAATGATGTATTCTTCACTCATAAGAGAGAATTATATACTAAATTCGCATGGGTTTAAACAAAAAAAGCGTGAACACCGGAGAGTTCACGCTTATAGGTCGGCAAGCACAGCCTACTTAATGTTCTGGTAGTAGTTAACCTTTACACTAACAGCTGGAGCCTTGTCGATTGAGTTAGAAACTGTAACTTTCTTACCGAATACATCTTTTACGAGTTTCTTGTAATCATTTACAGAGAAGTTCTTCATAGCCCAAGTGTCTGTAGGAAGTCCAACGTAGTTTACAGAAAGATCTGATCCTGAAACGAGACCGAGGTTAGCAATCTTTCCAGAGTATTCGTCCCACTTTCCAGCCTGAACAGCAGAAAGAGCAGCGTTTACTGTTGCAGAAAGACCCTTCATAGCAGAAGTTACACACATACCGTCAGCATACTTGTTAATCTGTGCAGTCTGATCAACGTCTACACCAATTACCTTTCCACCAACTTTTGCAGCAGCTTCACAAGCAGAAGACCAGATAGCTCCACCACAAGCGAATACAACTTCTACACCACGGTTCTTGTACCAAGCATCCATAGAAGCAGTGATTGTCTGGTCACCGTAGAACTGTCCACCGTATACATATTCGATTGTTACTTTGTCAGCAATCTTGAGTTCTTCAGCAGCCTTGTTAGCACCCTGAACGAATCCGTATCCGTAGCGAACTACAGCTGGAACAGCCATACCACCGAGGAATCCAAGGTGACGATATCCTTCTTTTACTGCAGCATAACCTGCGAAGAATCCAGGAAGCTCTTCTGCATAAACTGCACAGAATACGTTAGCTGGAACAGCAATACCACCGAGGTCACCTTCGCTGATATCAAGACCGATGAATTTAGCATCATCATAATCTTTAGCTACCTTTCCAATTGCTTCACCGAAAAGGTATCCAGGAAGAACGATTACATTGTAACCATCCTGATAAGCAGCATCGATAGAAGCAACGCGGTCTGCGTTTGAATCTCCGGCTGGTTTGTAGTACTGGAACTCAAGTCCGTTTGCTTCGGCGTAATCTTTACAAGCCTGGTAAGTTGTCTGATTGAAAGACTGATCTGTAATATCGCCTGAATCTGTTACCATAGCGATTTTGATAGAAGCCTTAGAAGACTTCTTTGCTTTTTTTGCTTTAGCAGCAAAAGTTGATGAACAAACAAGTGCCATCATCATTGCAATTGCAATAAGCTTTTTCATTTAAGTTATCCTCCAAATAAATGATAGTATCACTATTATAAAACATTACGTTATAAGTATCTACTAAAATAGGAAATTCTAAATATATTTGACAATCTGATTTTTAGCGTTAGACTTTTGAATATGGTAGAAAAGAAATCAATACTTCAAACTATTCAGGATTTTACACAAAAACTGGAAGAATTCTCTCAACATAATGGTGTTCGTATTCCTCAGGAGAACTCGGAAACTCAAAAACTCACAAGACTTCAGCAGCATATAAACCAACAGGATGAAGAAAAGCGGGCACTGCTCCGTTCTCAGTTTCAGGAGTTTGCAATGCCTGTAACACAGGATATCGAAAAAGATGAAGAAGATTTATTGAAGGCTTATGAATTGTTCTGCCAGTTGAAGTCATTAAATGAACAAAGCGGCGACCGTCAGACTCATCTGAAAAGTCTGGCACTTTCAAGTCCGCTTTGCCATAAATCAGAATATGCCGCAGAAGGAAGTACTCGTTTTGCCCTTCTGCGCTTGTGGTTTCTTACAACAAAGCCAGATGCTCAGTTTGTGCCAGAAATAACTGAAGACTCTAACGGTTCCGTTGCACTTGAGTTTACAGATCTCGATCTCTGGCAGCCATCCTCGTTTGAAAAAGAAATTATGCAGGCTTTTGATGATTAGAGCTTCTGCACCTTTTTTTGATTAAGCCAGATAAACGCAATCACACAGATAACCGCAGAAAGCAGGCTTCCAAGTGGAGCTGCACAGCCCATTGGGAAAAGTGTTTCCGGCCAGTATTTTGATGCCAGCCATGCGCCCGGTATTCGCACAAGTATGATTGATGTCACGTTGTGAATAAATGAAAGAATTGATTTTCCCATTGCGCAGAAGTAACCACTGAAGCAGAAGTGGATTGCGGCAAAGACGCAGTCGAATACATAAGATTTCAGATACTGAGCTCCAAGATTGATTACAACCTCTTCGCGGGTAAAAAGTGCAATAAGAGGATGCAAAACAAACTGAAGTGACACCGCAAAAATCAGACCAATACCAGTTGCAATTGCGGTACCGGCATAAAGAGTTTTTCGTGCACGGTCATAGTATCCGGCACCAATATTCTGAGCGGCAATTGCGCTGACTGTAGAAAGCATGCTTGAAGGAATAAGGAATAGGAAGCAGATGATTTTTTCAACGATTCCAACGGCAGCCGCTACGTTTACACCACGACGGTTTGCAATAACTGTAATCAGCATAAAGGAAATCTGAACAAAACCGTCCTGGCAGGCAACAGGAACACCAATTTTTAAGATTGGAACAAGTGCATCCTGCTGAAGTTTGAAATCTTCTTTTGTAAGTTTAAGGCTTTTTGATCGCACAATTGCAATCAAACTGATGATAACGCTGACTGCCTGTGCAATAACTGTAGCAATCGCTGCACCCTCGGCCTTCATACCAAGTACGCCCATAAAAATGTAATCGAGAATGATATTGAGAGTACAGGCGATGATTACAAAAATCATAGGGCTTTTAGAGTCGCCCATGCCACGGAAAATCGAAGCAATTACGTTATATGCAACAATAAATGGAATACCGATAAAACAGATTCGAAGATAAAGAACTGTCTGCTCAACGCTTTCCGGAGGAGTCTGAATCAGACTTACAATTCCGCGGCAGACAAGCAAAAGAATTACAGTAATCACAGCTGAAAAAATCAGGAAAAAAGTTACTGTGTTACCAATAATTTTAGAAGCACGTTTTGAGTCTTTAGCTCCAACAGCCTGACCAATCAGAACTGTGCCGCCCATCGCAAGCCCAACGATGATTACCGTGAACATGTGCATTACCTGACTTCCGATAGACACAGCAGAAATTACATCTGCGCCGTTGAACTGGCCGGCAAGGAAAAGGTCTGCCATGCCGTAGAGTGTCTGTAAAAAATATGAGAGAAGATAAGGGAGGGAGAAAACAACAATGTTTTTTAAGATAGAACCCTCGGTAAGATTTTTTGTCATAAGGATTATTATAATGAAAAATTCACGTCATTGCGAGGAGCCCGACAGGGCGACGTGGCAATCTATGTAGCATGGATTGCTTCGCTTCGCTCGCAATGACGTAGTTTAGAACAGTCTCATCAAATCATCAATGGTCTCGCGTCTTCGGATAAGCTTTACGCTGCCATCCTTGCAGATGAGAACTTCTGCAGGACGTGGGCGGCTGTTGTAAGTTGAACACATGCTCCAGCCGTAAGCACCTGTATCGAGAACGCAGGCGAGGTCTCCGCGCTGCATTTCCGGAAGCTGACGATCCTTAGCAAGAAGGTCACCACTTTCACAGATGTTACCGGTTACAGTCTGTTCCATAAGATTATCGCGAGGAACAACTTTTCCGTCACGGATAACTTCAATGTCGTGCCAGCTGTCGTACATACTTGGGCGAACAAGAACGTTCATACCGATATCAGTTCCGGCAAAGGTCTTTCCGTTGTTGTGCTTTACTGCATGAACGCGGCCAAGAATTACGCTTCCTTCTGCAACACAGAAACGTCCTGGCTCAGACTTAAACAAAACAGGCTTTCCATATTTTGCAACAAAGTCGTCGAGAATAGGCTCGAGGCGCTTCTTAAAATCTTCCATTGGGAAAACTGCTTCGTCGTCCAGTTTGTGATATGGAATACCATAACCACCGCCGAAATCAACAAATTCAAGATCCTTAAACTGAAGTGCAATGCGAAGCAGGTTTGTAACTGCGTCGAGGTAAGGCTGAGGATCCATAAAAAGCGAACCGATGTGCTGGTTGATTCCCGCAATTGTAAGATTATATCTGTCTGCAATTTCAAAAATCTGAGGAATAAATTCTTCTGAAATTCCAAACTTAGTTTTCTTACCACCGGTAACAACCTTTTCGTGGTGACCTGCTCCAACACCAGGATTGATGCGGACTGCAACCTTAC
>JAEEGJ010011299.1_pt1 | contig 22732 bp, 10 predicted proteins | sample 8958761 | NCBI WGS metagenome assembly JAEEGJ01 (sample SAMN16246546, study PRJNA631951) | gut metagenome | biome: gut microbiome; feature: rumen; material: RS-attached | host: Bos | place: Iran: Karaj | collected 2018-10 | reverse complement strand
CGACGCCGCGAGCGCGCGCGCCATTCTCTCCGCGGAACATGCCGATGACGAACTGATTCGCGACGATATCGAAACGGGCTTTCTCGAGCGGCTCAAGAGCGAGCGTGACCGTCGGATTTACGACTATCTGCAACTCGATCTCAGCGACAAAGACATCGCGAAAAGGGAAGGTATCACCGACAATGCCGCAGCTCTCGCTGTTCACCGATTGCGGAAAAAGCTCGGCCGCATGGCGGGATAAGCGGTGTCCGCGCCTACACCTTCTCCTTCGTCCTATTCAAATAGGTCACCCGGCCTTTGACGGCCGCTTTGGGGTCAAGGCCAATCCGTCGGGCCGCCTGGCGGGTTTTGTGAAACAGATACTTGTCCAGGCGGCGGGCCTGGGAGCGGGTGTAGAGGCTGTTCCGGGCCAGGTCGTAGTCCAGGAGATGGTCGGGCAGCTTGTCCATGCGGGCGATCAGTTCGGCCTGGGCATCACCAGTCAGGGGCTCGCCGGACTTGACCGCTTTGGAGTATATGACACTGTAATACTCCCTGGCGATCTTGCGAAATTCGGCGTCGATCTTGTCCTTCCGGATCCGGATTTCTCCGGTGCGGCGCATTTCATAGCCGACGAAGGCGACCCATTCCGAAGCGTCGCCGGGGCCGGGGCCCCACAGATAGACATTCTTGGTCTTGCTGTGCCAGAAGCCGGACGCCGTCTTCCTCCCGTTTTTGAAATCGGAAACGTCCTTCCGGGGGTGAGGGACCAGCCGACACTGAAGGAGCTGCGCATAATAGCTGTCCAGGTAGGACTCACAGCGGCTGCGGTCGGTATGCATCAGAAGGATGTCATCGCAATACCGGATGAAAAGCCGGTCCGGATCTTCGGACGTCACAATGGGCTTGTCCACGACCCGCATGACGACATTGACAATAATGCCCGAAAGCGCGCCACCCTGGGGGACGCCCAGTTTCCCGCCGTCCCGCGCTTCGCGGAATTCCTCCGCCGTATAGCATCCGGAAGCCACGAAAGCCTCCTCCTTGACCCATTTGAACCGGCAGACCGGATCGGGGTTCTTCTCGTTTCTACGCCGGTTCCGCTCCCGCTCCCAGAAGGCCGGATCGCCATTCTTCCCCAGCACGTGCTCCGGAAAATTGAAGGAGTCCAGATAGGCCCGCAAGACACGCCGGAACGGGTCGAAATCGGCATCCGGCACCTGACGGTCCCGCTTCACCTCGTCGAACAGGTCCTCGAAACAATCGACAATCACATCGTGGTTGAAGATGTCGTAGAACTTCTGGATGTCGCACTCCCCCACGAAAATCGGCCTCCGGCCCTGTTCCCGCCGATAGTCCGAGACCATGTCGATGGCGTCCAGATACTTCGGGACCACATATTGACCGTCCGCCTCGCGCCGCGCCCCCCGCATGAACAGCATGTTCTTATGGAAATACCGGTCGAAATGCGAGACGAAGTACTGATATGCGAGCGCCAGGATGATCTTGGTCTTCAAATCCCGATACTGGCACACCGGCCGGAAAATGAAATCGCCGCTCTCCGGATCCTGCTCCTTGTATTTGGGAATCACCCGGGGCGTCTCCATCCGGAGGGGCGTCTGACCGGTCAAATCGGCCCGGACATCGGCGATGAACTCGTCCAGCTTCCGCACCCACGGCGCATCCGGCATCCGGTCGTACCACTTCCGAATCGCCCGATACACCCGGACCGACGCCCTTCTCTTCCTCCCTGTCCATTTGGCAATCCCCCGGTCCTCCTTCCGGGGCAGCATCCACCGGCCGGGATCCGACCACAGCTTATGGGGTGGAGTCATGCCCTTGAGCGCCTGGAAAAGAGGGTCCGATTTGAACGCCTCCCCCTTCCCGTTGCTCTTGGCGGTATACTTCCCACGCTCCTTGGCGACCAGACGGATAATCCGGTCGTCGGTCGCAAAACTGGCCAGACTCTCGAAAGACTTCATGATAAAAAAGAGAACTGCCCATCTCACGTTCTTAATCGATGGCCGCGGGGCAAGCCCCGGGCAGACCTGGATGTTTTTAGCACTCTCTCACTGAAGCGGGCATCAGATGCATCTGGCGCCCTCGCTGCTTCAGCTTACCATGGTAGGAGTGCGGAGAAGATCTTAATAATTTTGTCTTCGTCGAGCCGTCTCTCTCCCCAAAAGGAGAATGTCGCGGGCAGTTCTCAGAGGCAAAGATAAGAAAAAAAGAATCATTTGACCAAAGATGGTTTTCTGTGCGGATTACCATTAAGTCATTTCTTGGATCTTACCGCTTTATTTTGTAAAATTGCGAAACACTAATAACAAAATGGCCAGTATTTATTTGCATAATGTCGCATCAATTTCGTCAGAATTGGATGCGACGAAGAGCCTTAAAAAGGCACTTGAGCTTGAACTTGCTGAAACAGAAGGGCAAGTATGGTTAATCCCAAGCCTTGACATCCATCCTGCTACAGGAAGGCATGATGTCGACCTCATTATGATGGGTTACCTGCATGATTATTTTATAGACGAGATCGCCGGATACCAGGATATTGCCATTGAATCTTTCATAGCTACCATAGAGATCAAGTCCCATAAGGCCGACGGAATACATCGATATGGGACCCATATTAAGGTTGATTATCCCGGAAAGCAATCTGACGTCACCATTCAGAGTAATGAGCAGCGGGAATCATTATACAAGTTCCTGAATGAGACATTGAACGACAAGGGCATACGGACCCCGTTCATTGCTAACCTTATCTGGCTCGTCGGCATTGACAAGAGAGATTATGATGAGACTATCGGCATCAAGAACAGTAATATTCTGGTATCCGAATCCACACCACGTGACTTTTTTGAAGCCATCGGCCGCCAATCCAAATTAAAAGACCAGGGTTATGTGTCTTCGTTTTCGAAGAGCGTCTCACTGGATCAAATACGAATGGTAGCCGACATTTTTTGTGCGAAGAGTAACGGTGCGGACTCCATGACACTTCGTCGGATGAATCTTCTGAAGTATCACGATGATTATCTGGAAGGAATTGAGAATCGCAAGGAGGGTATGATTGTTCTTGGCGGTCATGCCGGGACAGGGAAAACAATTCGGTTGTTAAGAGCTGCCGACAAACTGTCCCGCCTTGGTAAAAGATGCCTGTTTCTTACTTATAACACAGCCTTGATTGCCGACTTGAAACACACACTCAAGTTCATTTCAAATAAAAACAATCCATTCTTGGCCATTGACTCCATGTACACATTCTTTATCGGAATCATGAGAGCCGCCAGTATTTGGAAACCATACTATTCCTTAGATGAATACAAGCCTTCTATGGCTATACTCTATAACAAACGAACAACCCTGACAATTCCGTTCAATTATGATTACTGCTTTGTGGACGAGGCGCAAGACTGGTCCAAAACAGAAGCTGAGCTTTTGATTCATCTCGCTTCGAATGCCAAAATAGTTATAGCGGATGGAATTGACCAGTTCATGAAATCCGTTGATCATACGGATTGGGGCCCATACTCATTCCCGAAATTGAAAATGAATCTGCGTCAGAGAAGCAACCTGGTATCCTTTGCCAAGATTTTTGCGAGTAAATGGGGCGTATACTGGGACGTCGAGCCCTCTCTGGACACCCCGGGCGGACGAGTCATCATTACGCATTCTTACGAGAAGACACTGCACGATAAACTATATCTCGAAGCGCGCCAACATGGATGTACGGCTTATGACATCATGTTATTAGCCTCTAATTCGCTCGTCACATCCGGCCATTTTGATCAAATTGACGCTTATAAAAAGGCAGGAATCAACCTATTTGACGGCGTTGACAAAAAAACCAGGGACTCCATTTATGGAGAGCAGAACAGCTTGAACGAAGAATTCAGGGTGTATACTTATGAGTCATGCCGGGGTCTGGAGGCTTGGACTGTGGTCTGCCTGCGTTTTGATCAGTTGTTTTCAAAAGCTCATCCGCATGACTATCAGACGGTTGAATACTCCGCTGCAAGGTCCTATATGCTTGCTCTATGGGCATTGATACCCCTTTCCAGAGCCATTGACACCTTGGTTTTGGTCGTTGCAAAGGACACCAAAACAGATTTGATACTACGTGAGATAGCCTCTGAGAATCCAGATTTTATTGAATATCCGCATGAATGATGAACTGACCAACTATAAACGCTGGAACCGCGCTCTTTGGCATTACTTTTTCCCTACCGGAAAAGAAGATCCCATCCTTTATGTTGATAAGGGCGTTTTAGAACAAGTCGCCTCTGATAACCAAATCCATCTTCCTTATGGGATGGATAAATGGAGCGATTTCTTTCTTAAAACGACGTTACTCAAAGAGGTTTCTTTTGAGTCTTTTGTCAATCAACTTCGGGCGGAACCTCAATTATCATGTTTCAACCCGCGTCCCAAAACTTGGGACAAACTTGTTGAACACCTCGAGAAGGGGAAACTGAACAATTGCCCAGCCTATTTTGCCATGTTATGCTCGATTTTTTATATCGCCGCACAATATGGTGCTGATCATGCAAAAATGCTTGAAGGGGCAAAAGTGTATCTTGGCGAATCATATCGCAGCCGATTCGGTCAACTTGTCGATCCATTGTTGCAGAAGCTTCACGAAGATGTCCCCTCATTTAACCAGAATCGGATGATCTGCGGAAATCAACGGCACATGAGCCGCATCAAATTCCATTTGGTTTTACCGCAAGCAGAAAGGGAAGATTTCATCGACTTTATTGAAATCAATAGCTTGAAGTGGGATCGAAAAGAAAACTCATTCTCTTTTTTCATTGACAGCATCCTTGTACCAGCGCTAACCAGAGCGAATAAGATCGACATGGCTAAAAAGGTTACCCGACAAGAGAATATCCCTTATTTTAAGAGTATTCTTCTTTCAGATCATGAATACGGGAAACCATCCTCCAAATTTCAGAATACAATTCAGAAGAAAGACATTCGATGGCGTTTTCAATTAGTCTTTGATTATGATGACAACTATCATTTCCATGTGTTATCGGATTCTTATCTGCCGTTCGGAGTCGCATTGAAGGAAGACCACTTCGAGCAAATCGATGTAGCCTTCCAATCGGATTATATCGCAGAGAATATTGATTTGAAAAACTATGCAGATGCGGAATTTAAGCATCAAGGCAATAGCTATGTTTTTGCAAATATAGCTTCCGAGCAAAAGTCATATGGCAATTGTTTCTTTTTTGAACAAACCTCAGCAGATTCATACATCCAGGTCGATATTCCTGTAAACGGGAAGCATTATTACGCTTTCGCCAAACGCAAATTCAAAACAGAGCCAGACTGGTCGCTTATTGTCGACAATAGCATCGGAGGTTATTCTCTTTACGAGATCAATTCTTTCACAAATCAAAGTCGTTCTAGCACCAGTGACCGTATCAGCCTGAAGGACACATTCTGCCGACGAAGTTTTGGCTCATGGTATTCTATTGTTTTGGAAGAGGGTCAAAGCATTTTCTGGCTACCAAATAAAGTTGGCAGTCAACGAATTCCCATTACCAATTGTTTCAAAAATACCCAAGGAGTAACTTATTTCCACATTCCATCCGACAATAAGTGTTTCCTAAGCGGGACCCTTCTGGTAATGAAGGGAGACAAGGATATTCTTTCAGACCCTATATCCGTCCATTTTTCTTGGACGGGAGGTCGTTCGCCCTATCACATAAACGGATGGGGAGAATTAGTCGCCGGAGAGTATCAGGACCAGGTATCTAACCATCCCCCCTTGCGAAAAACTGGCATTCAACGGTTCGATAAGTCATCTGAAAGTTCGCCATCCATTCTTCTGGAACTCATCCATGACATAGCAGATGCGCAAGGACGGGTGAAAAGGCGGAAACTTGATGCGGCCATCGAATTTGCTCTTTCATTTCATGGCATAAGCTCAACACCCCAAGTTTGTCGTTCAGTCATTTATTGCCTGCGCCGATTAGGGTATGTGCTCAAGAATGAAATCGACCATCAGGAAGAATCGTATCAATTGATCGCACCGTTTTTAGAAAAAACGAACTACTCTTTGACAACCCTGTCGAATGCTCTTCTAGTAAAAGGCGTTTATAGTCAAAATCAAATAGAGGACTTACTATCTAATCAGACTATTCGCGCTTTTCATCGGATTCGTCCGTATAAAGAAGAGGCACTCGCGTACTACCCGGAGTATAAATGTCTTCCCGATCAGATTTTGATTGAAACAGGGGATGATCTTCCCTGGGTAACGTTGGATAATCCAATTGCGGATCAATTCCTACTTTCCATGAAGGACATAAAAGGGTTCAGTGACCATTTCGACATCTATCGCAGAGGAGATGTCTTCCAAGGAATTCCGCCCACGAGAATGCCTGGAATGGTTAAGGGCATCCAAGGGCATGAAGTACTATGCACGAAACAAAACGACAATTTTCTGATCCATCTTTATTACTCTAGAGACGGCCGCAATTGCCCTATTCCAAAGCATTTAGCGAGATTGTTCGCTCAGATTGAGCGCAATGATCCGATCTGCCTTATGGGTTTGTCAAACAGAGATATCGATTATTCCCAAATCTCCTTTGTAAACAACATGGGTGTTCCCGAAGTCCTGGATATGGCCCTTTGCGACTTAAATCTCATCATGCCATCCTATGAAACTGTTTTTATCCTGTTCCAGGAGTCTCAGGGGATTCATTCCGGCTGGCCATGGACGAAAAGACGAACATATGACACTCATACCATGAATGATGATCATTCTTACATGATTTCGTGGTTGTCCAAGTTAGCAGGTAAAAGCATCAACAATCTCAAGGATGAACAAAAAACGGTTTTACTCACGGGGACAAAGAGAGGTTATCGGCTATTATTGAAAACCGGCTATTCTCATCACAAAGCACTCCTGTCTTTATATAAGGAGAGTAATTTGCTAGCATTCGGACTCGGGAGGGATGTGTTTTGCCGGGATAATATGCCTGACTCGTTTAAACGAGTTGATGGAACGGATGTTAATTACCTGCTCTCCATGATTATTACCGAACAGAAGAACTGTTTGACATTACGCGAAGCCTATAGGGGAGATCTCGAGGCAATCAAGAATTCCAACGGAACGGAAATCCCTATTCTCAAGCATATCATATTATAAGCTATGGCAAAGTACGAGCATTTGTTGTCGATCGATCCGATCGGTGCCTTCAGAAAAATCAAGGATGATTATGTCCGATACTTTAAGACGATGTATCGTTTCAAAAAAGACAACCTTGATGAAAAAAAGAATACCCAACTGGTCTCCGGTGACAATCTTTCCAAAGAGCCCTATGTGGAATTAATCCCTAAATATCAGTCAGAGGGTGCGGAACTCATCGAACTGTGCAGACCAGGAGGTGAGTACGATACCCGAATGGGTTCTGTTAAGCCACTCCCGAATGATTATCCCGACTTCATTGCCCGTGGGCTCATGAATTACACTCCTTATCGGCACCAATTTGAGATGTTATGCAAGGGGTATGGGAAACAGGAAAACGTCCTGATCACCTCCGGAACCGGATCTGGAAAGACCGAATCCTTTATGCTTCCCCTTCTGGCCTCATTGCTCAAAGAAGCCGAATCTTGGTCTGCTCCAAGTAGTGATTATGACCCGGGATGGTGGAAAAAGCGCGATAATAAAGGTTATTATGTCCCTTGTCAACGAGACAACGAGACTCGAAAACCAGCTCTTCGCTCTCTCTTATTATACCCTATGAATGCGCTAGTTTCCGATCAGGTGGGAAGGCTTCGAAAAGCGCTTGACTCTGACGAAGTCCGCACTTTCATGAGGAATCACTGTCATGGAAACAGAGTATTCTTCGGCAGTTACAACAAAAATACATTAAAAGAGAAAAAGCAAGAGACGGTTCCCGAGATTGAACGGCTGGTCGAACAGGCAAAACTTTTATCAGATTCCGCCAAAAGAGGTCTTTGCGACGAGAATGACATCTATGTTTCCCCAAGACTATCAGATAACTCTTTCACCAGTGAAATGCTTATCCGGGGAGACATGCAGAAAAAGGCACCTGATATTCTTATCACTAATATCAGCATGCTTAGCATCATGCTGATGCGTAATGAGGAATGGACCTTACTTGAACAAACCGAGAGATATTATACGAATCATCCTGATGCGGTTTTCCATCTGATCGTTGATGAGCTTCACTTGCACCGAGGCACGGCGGGCGCTGAAGTCGCATTTCTTTTGCGGATGTTCTTAAAACGCATCGGGGTTCCGCCCATGAAAGACGGGAAACGAAATCCGCAGCTTCGCATCTATGCGTCCAGTGCCTCATTAGGCAATTCGGCTCAGCAATTCTTGTCAGATTTCTTTGGCGTATGCGATCCCGAACATCCCTTTTTGATCCAAAATGGTTATCCGATAGAATATGCCTATCCCAAGGGCTTGCCTCAATTGAATTACAATCATTTCGCCCTCTTCAGTGATCATAATTCTTTCGGCAAAGCTTATTATGAGCTAACTCCGGCGGATCAAGAATCTATTTGTAAACAATTCCTGTCCCTAGTTGGTTTTTCCGGTTCAATTGATCAATTTGTCGAGAACTATGCCGGGAGGATTTTTGATGATATCCAGAATTTGTCTGACTCCACATTCCCGTTGTCGGCATTCCGTGAATTACACGGCAAACCGTCTGAGGAAGCGATCCAGGGTTTTCTCATCTTTCGAGGTGCATTTAATCATAAGTTCTTGCCCGTATTCCGTTTCCACTTGTTTTATAGGTACATCGACGGATTATGGGGAGAATTGCTGCCAGATTCCGATCCTGATGCCCCTATTGGCGAACTGTTGTTCCGCCCTCAGGAAGTTTCGTCTAACGGGAAACACAAGGTTCTGGAATTATTACGTTGTGAGTGTTGTGGTGAACTCTTCATCGGGGGAGACCGTCATCAATTACCGGATGGGAGAGTCAGTCTTTCTTTGAATAGCCCCATGCTGGAAAGGATTCCCAACACACAAGCCACGCCCATGGTCCAAAAAAAGAGCATCACTGATTATGCTCTATTCTGGCCGAGCAACAAGCAGGGGATCAACGCAGACGGAGTAAGGTATTATTCTTCAGACCCATATTCCGGAGAATACGACCGATTCGGAGTAGTTAACATGGCGGACGAATCATCTTATGAAGCAGGAAGCAAAGCATGTCATGGAGCTTGGCAGGAAGGCTATTTGAATCCGTATGACGGCACGGTGACATTTGCTCCGTGGCCCAATCATGACAATGGTTTCATCCATGGTTTTTTATATAAACCCACAGCCAATGAGTATAAAGCCAAGACGCTGAAAGCTCTGCCGTGTAAGTGCCCGGCGTGCGAGAAAGACTATTTATTCCGTGACTATACTCAATCACCTATCCGTAGCTTCCGAACAGGTATGGGCAGGAATAATCAGTTATTCGGCAAGGAACTGTTATATCAATTGGATCGAAATGAACAACATGGGGAAAAACTGATTGGCTTCTCTGACAGCCGGCAAGATGCAGCGGAGCAGTCAAAGCTTATCGCCAGGGAGCATTATCGTGATATGCTGCGTCTTTCTTTCATCCAATTGCTGGCAGATATGAATTCCCCGACAGAATCACTAGCTTTGGCTCGCGCTAAAAAGAGAATCATTCGATCCATTCAGGGCGACGATCCGCTTGATGAGGTCATCTATGACATTGATCGTGATCACGATATTTCTCTCAGCGAAAAGAATGCGTTAAAACTTATTATACAAGATAATAAAACGGACGAAGAGAAGATCGAAGCCATCCGTGCCTATCTGCCCGTAATCGATATCATAGATTTGAATTCGCTGATCTCTCAATCTCCCAATATGATTGACGGAAAATTGGCGGCTCTTCTGTTACGGAATGGCATCAATCCTGCCGGTTCCGAGTATTCGGACATGTATCCCTTTGACAATCAATACTGGGACACCTTCTACGATTTCACGGAAGGACAAGAACGAATGAAGAGCGAGAGTTACGTCAAACAAATTGGAAGTATCTCTTTCGGTCAGCGTGTTTATAACAGTATGGAATCCAAAATATTCCTAAACTGCTTTGGGCAATACATGAACGTCAATACCGAAGTGGCCGGGTTGGGTTACGTGACTTCGGCAAGTATTGACAATGTCCAACAAGTAGCAGACCTGGAGCGTCTGCTACACGGCTATCTCCAATCAAATCACCTTAAGATCCAAGGAGTAATAGATGCCTTTATCCGGATATACGGTGATCTATACAGATATGGTGGTGATTTCAAGACAAGAGAAATGCCTAATTATGACGCCTTCTCCAAGCCCCTGAAAAAAGTCGTAAAAAAACTTGCTCAACTCTCCAGGAATGAAGAGGCTGTTTTGGGAAATGCAGTCTGTGCCGCCATGCAATCAGTCGCGACAACTGAAGACGGAAAGCTTCGCCTAGATCTTGGAAGAAGTCGTTCACTGCGATTTGTCCTCATGAAAGCAGAGGATGTATATTATGTATGCAAAAACTGTGGTCGTGTTCATTTACATCGCGGAATGGGTCTCTGTACCAACACGGCCTGCAGGGATGAACTGCCGGAACAGCCCACTGGAAACGTAGAGCGGTTGTGGAAGAGCAATTATATCTCCTATGACATAAAGGTAGAGCCTCATCAGCTGAAGCGTTTGCATTCAGAGGAGCTTACCGGGCAAACGGATGACCAGACATCAAGGCTTCTTGCTTTCAAGGATATCATGCTGGCAGATTCAAATCCTTTGACCAGAGCCATCGACATGCTTTGTGTTACCACTACCATGGAAGTCGGTGTTGACATTGGAAGCCTGCAAGCGATTTACCAAGGAAATATGCCCCCTACCCGCTATAATTACCAGCAGCGTGTCGGTCGTGCCGGTCGGCGTGGACAAGCTTTTTCTGCGGCCTTGACGTTCTGCAGAGGCAGGAGTCATGATATTTACTATTATACGAATGCGACAAAAGAAATAACAGGCGGAGAACCAGCTATTCCAACCATTTCCGTGAATCCCATTATTGGGGGTGAATACAATCTGGTCATTATCAAACGAATCATCTTGAAGCACATTCTCATGTTGATCTCAGCTCCTCGTGCCGATTGGTCTTTTGAAGCGGGAACGGTCGGCCAATTGGGTGGTAAGGGAATGGTAAACGGAGATTGGATGACCGATGTCCGACCCGTAATTGAAAAATGGATTTCAAAGGAACAGGAGGAAATTCAGAGAATCATTAAATACTATACAGCTCAGTATACTAATGATGAGACCTTGGTATCCGGCTTACAGGAGTGGATTAGCCACGAGGCTCTTCCCATGATGGATGCAGCCATTAAGAACAGCACCCAAAAAGATAATGCCCAGGCTATCGCGGAAGCCGGTCTTCTTCCCATTTTCGGACTCCCTACCGCAATTCGCAATCTTTATCATTCTTGCAAGCTAATAAAGAAGGGTCCGAAAAAAGTGTATGAAGTTTATTCAGGAATCATCGACAGACCCCTAGAACAAGCGATTACAGAGTTTGCTCCCGGAGCGGTCAACACAAAAGATGCCGCGGAATACCAATCTGCAGGTTTAACAGTTCCCCTGGATTACTTTAAGGTGCATTGCCACGACAAAAATGAACTGGAATCTCATGCTGAAGAATTGAATCCACTCCAGCATAGTTTCAACCTGAACATGAATGGGACGGAAATCATCTCGATTGAACCTTTTGATTCGACCAAGCTGGACCCTGATGATTTGACGAGCGTGCGGCTTGTTATCCCCAAAGCCTTCCGTACTGACAGATTACTGAATAATAAGGGAAACTTCACGCAGGAAGACGATGCTCGTAGTAATTATACTCCTTCCGAGGTTTGGGTCGATGCCAAATCCGACTCTTCCCAGTCCATTGATGATGGAATAGTCCGATGGGAAGTATGGAACGGTGATCACAAAAAGGGGGATGTCTGGTACATCAACACCAACAATAACGAATTCTTCCGGGGAGAACGTTCAGTATTAGTCAAATCCAATCATACCTGTGAGCCAGACTATTTTACCAAGTCTATCGACCAAAATGTCAAAGCAGATATCGTCAGCCATGCACCCAACTTCATGATCTACGGCCCCTCTTCGATTGGCAAAGACAATAGCTTATGGATTACGGACGGGCATGCAGAAAGAATTGCTTTGGGCGCCAAAAAGGTTACAGACATTCTTTGTCTGTCGCTGGATATTGAAAAAATACCGCCTTTCATTAATCTTAATACAAATACAGGCAACCGTGCTGCTATTTTGGCATCTTTCTATTCTGCGGCCACTTTGATTCAGCGTGTATTCGCCGATGAAATAGATATCGATCCCAATGAAATCGAAATCAGCGAGGTCAAGATTGATCCTGTCACATACCTTCCTTCAGTCTATTTGAATGACAAAGCCCCCAATGGAGCCGGTTTTGTTTCTCTCCTCTGCAAAACAAATCCTGAAAACAAGAAGACAAAGCTAGAAGAAATAATGAGAGACATCGTTTCCGACAGCCCACGAAGTTCGTTTATCCGAGCCATCTTACAGCACAAACAATGTAAAACATCGTGTCCTAGATGTCTTAGTACGTTCTACAACAGAGGGTTACATCATGTTTTAGATTGGCGTTTGGGAATGGATCTAATCAAATTAATGATCGACAAGAATTACGATATGGGTTATCACGACTTGAGAAATGCTCCATATCAAGATTTGTCCAAGGTCCTTAATGAGTTGGGAGAACGTGTCATAAAGGCGGATCCGACCAAAAAACTATCTTATCAGCCAAACGATGGAATTGACTGGAGGACAGGGTATTTCAAGTCACGCATAGGTAGGTTTACGCAGATGACCGACGTCATCGAGCATTTAATCCATCCCCTTTGGAATGTGGAAAAACAGGAAATAATAGATGGATTTAAGGCGGTGGATTCTTTTACACTTCAACGTACAGTTAAACCTTATCCCCAAAAATATCGCCCCGGCCCTTTGTGTCCTCCTAATGCCGATACTGGTAACAATGCGTCAAGCAGCGATAATCCCGATGACAATACTGACTATGGAGATCTCGGATAGAGCCGCCCGGTCAGCGTACCGCCCATCACTCGGACGCTGAAAAAAGCCTATTATCGCTTCACCAAAGGCCACATACCCCCGTCCGCAGGTGGACGATAGGATAAAACTTTTGGGAAGGTCAGATCGTGGCGGCGGGGATGGGACTGCGGAATCCGGGTTTCAGCTGCTAGTGAGCAGGCGGGAAGGCAGCGGTCCCGGAACGGGATGACGCCGTCTGTTTGAGCGCTAGTTAGGACCGCGGAGCGGGACTAACTGAGCGAGTATTCTAAGACTTTTCCAAGTCTTTTCTCGAAAAAGTGATGTCAAAGTTTTCCCTTCGATTCAACGGAGTGTTTGTATTCTGTAATTGCGCTCATCGGGGCGTCCCGCCCCTTGCCGCGCGGCTTCCCCTGGATAAGAGATATAGATGAGGCAGTATGAGAATGACAGGCGTTCCATACAACGATGCGAGTATTTAGATGGCAGACTATCGACCAGAGAGAACTTGAGATTGAGCTTTTCTATAACTTTCAGCAGACACGAGGTCTAAGTATCTAATTTGCAACCACTCAGGTACAATCTGGCACTAAGAAGCGAGTGTTATGATAGTTCAACCGATTGTATATCAATACCTCATGACTTTATAGGGTATCCCGGACTTTACCACTGCGAACATCCTGAGGATGAGCTTGAACTTGACGGCATTGAGTACGACTCCGTGCTGGCTCCGAAGATCACCCTTCTCTTTCATCTTGCGATGGTAGTAGTTCTTCATCCACGGGTCGTGGATAATCGCACTCCGCGCAGCCATAGTGATCGATACCTTCTGTTGTTTGCGGCAGAACTGAGACACGCGGGTACGGCCATAGACACTTGTGCCGGATGTGTGGTCGAATGGCGCGACACCGATAAAACTGGCGTATTGACGAGGCGTATCAAAGTTCTGGAAGTTATTGGTATATACGATGGTATCAATGGCTGTGATAATCCCGACCCCAACAACACTGAGAATCAAATCATAGGTTCTCTTGAGCTCAGCATCGCCCTTGATAATCTCCATCATCTGTTTTTCAACGGAGTCTATGGCTGCATTTTGCTTTCTAATAAGGCTTTCACGGCGACTGCGGCTCTGGGCGGTCTCATAGTCCCCGAGTTCTCCTTGCTGTGATATCAGGGTTGTCTTCTGGCGCACGTACAGGCGCCTTTCTCGTAAAAGGTTGGATAGTTGGATAATACTCTTGGAGGGGCGATGGAAGAGTTTGAGCCTGTCCTTGTGATCATAAGCATACTGTGCAATCCGGATTGCGTCAATCTGATCATCTTTCCCACGGACCAGCCCCATGGAGCGCTTGATTTGAAGGGGGCTTTCCATGCAGAGTGCGATGCCTTTCTTTTCACAGAACACCTGCAGAGCATCACCGTATATGCCGGTGTGCTCGGCACAGATAAGCATATCCTTCGGCTTTGCCCCGGCTGTTCTTGCCCAAGCAACGAGTTCCTTGAGGCCTGCTGCGTCATTGGTCAGATGCTTGGTATCTGACCTCCGCATCTCGGCGGCATAAATGGCCGCATCAAGCGTGTTTTTGGAGATGTCAACTCCAATGTAATGAGAATAATGCATATATTTGTGTGTGCTTTGTGGTTAACCGCCGTATTGAACCACCGACTGAAACTTTTACCAGACACTCGCGGTCTATTATTCTAATTGGTCACTTCAATGCGGTATGGGGAGAGGAGTCGATTACTCACGATAGACTTCCATGTCTAAGCTACAGACTGTTAACGCCCTCTCCCAGGTTAACCCTTCGTTTAACATCTCTCAAAGTTAACCATTGTCTCCGGCAGAAGATCTGTTCTTTTCAAAACAGGTGGCAACTAAAACTCGCTTTGGTTATAATCCATCAGCCGTCGAAGTTCAGCCACCTGTGATGTCATATTGACAACTAACACTCCTCTTGGACATTAGAAACCATCCGGCGTCGAAGTTCAGCCACCTGAAAAATATATCAAAACGGTGGTAACTAAAAAAGTATCTTAGATAGAGATCTATCACCACTTAAAGTGCACCACCGTTGGAAGTGTTCTTCCAGAACGATGGTGCAAATCTAAAAGTTCGCCGTCAAGCGCCTTCCCGACACCGTGCGAGCCCGCTGAAACCCGCATGGAGCCGGCGCCCCTCCGCCGACCTAAAAAGGGCCGAGGGCGAGCCAGCTCCGAAGGACGGTGGTCGGAGTCTTCTCTTTTACCGATTATTGTTACACTTTGAATACAAGCGTTAAAAACATTTTTGTTTATACTGATAACTTTTTTGTTAACAATCAAAAGCCCCTGTAAAAAAGCATAATTCCGCCCGATATCTCATAAAAATATCGTAATTTTGCGGAAATCTTTGAAAGTCTATGAAATCGGATATCATTGTGATCGGAGGCGGGGCTTCCGGACTGGTGGCGGCCATCGGGGCCGCGGAGGTGTTGGCCCGGACGGAGAACGGGGGGACGGTGACGGTGCTGGAGAAGATGCCCAAGGCGGGCCGGAAGGTGATGATCACCGGCAAGGGCCGCTGCAACTTCACCAACGTCAAGGAATGGGGCGACTTCTCGGACCATGTCCGCACCGACACCAACTTCGTCAGCCCGGCCTGGCACAACCTCACCCCGGAGAATCTCATCGACCTTCTGAAGGCCAATGGACTGCGGAGCGTCGTGGAGCGCGGCGACCGCGCCTTCCCGGAAACGCACATGGCGGGCGACGTGGTGGACACCCTGCTCAGAGCCTGCACGCTCGCGGGTGTGAAAGTCGTCACCGGCTGCGAAGTCAAGACCGTGGACAAGACGGCCCGGGGCTGGAGCCTGGACACCGTGAAGACCATCACCAAGGAGCGCCGCATCCCGAGCGACGATCCGCGCAAGAAGCCGCAGTTCAAAATCGAAACCAAGATCGAGACCGAAGAATACACCTGCTCCAAGCTGATCATCGCCACCGGCGGCCTCTCCTATCCCGGAACGGGTTCCACCGGCGACGGCTACATGTGGGCCGAGGAGCTCGGCCACACGGTGGAGCCGTGCTATCCGTCCCTGACCGCCCTCGTTCCCGAAGGCTACAAGACGGAGCAGAGCGCCCTCGCGGGCGAAATCAAGCAGGCCTTCCGCAGACGAACGGTCTATGGGAAAACAAAGGAGCGCAAGATCACTCCCCTGCCGGACTGGTATCCCAAGTTCGAAAAGCACATCGAGCGCATCAAGCCGCTCTCCGAAATCGGCGAACTGTTCAACGGCAACAATCTGGAGAACGTCCAGCTGACGCTCTTCATCAACGGTGAAGAGGCCCAGAGCGAGTTCGGCGACATTGAATTCACCGACGGCGGTCTGGAAGGCCCGCTCGGCTTCATGGTGAGCCGGAAGGCGGTCAACGCCCTCAACAACGGGCAGAAAGTGAGCGTTTCCATCGACCTGAAACCCGCCGTGGAACTGGAGAAACTGAATGAAGACGTCCACCAGAAATGGGAGGATGTCATCCATGACGAACGTTCCCAGGGCCAGAGTTTCCAGCGCCTGTTCCGCATCATGCTGGGCAAGCTGATGCCGTGGGATCTCACGCTCGCCTTCCTGAAAACCAATTCCAAGGTCAGCGTGGACACCCTCGCCGCCGCCATGAAGGACTGGAAGATGGACATCGCCGGCTTCGTGGGCTTCGAGCGCAGCGTCATCACCGCGGGCGGCATCGCCACCGGTGAGGTCGTCGCGAAGACGCTGGAGTCCAAGAAACAGCCCGGCCTGTATTTCTGCGGCGAAGTGCTGGACATGGACGCCGACACGGGCGGCTACAACCTCCAGCTCGCCTTCTCCACCGGCTACCTGGCCGGACAGTCCGCCGCCAAGGCCCTGACGGAAAAATGACCTGTCTCCGACGCATCTTCGGAACCGTCATCCTGGCGCTGCTGTCCCTCGGAGGGCAGGCGCAGACTCGGACGGTCGTTCTGTCCGGTTACGTCCGCGATGCGGAAAGCGGCGAACCGCTTCCGCAGGCGGTCGTATACCTGGAGGACCGGAAGACCGGCGTAGCCGCGGATGCCGTCGGATTCTACTCGCTGCACGTCCCCACGGGAAAGCATACCGTCTACTGTTCCTATTTCGGCTACGAGACAGAAGAGAGCCCGCTGGAACTCACCAAAGCGACCAAACAGGATTTCCTCCTGAAAGCGGACCGGAGCGAACTGGAGGCGGCCACCATCTTCTCGCGGTCCAAGCGGGAGGAGATCAAGCTTCCCCAGATGGGCCTGGAACGTGTCGACGCGGCCCTCGTCAAGAGAATGCCCACTCTGATGGGCGAGAATGACATCATCCGCGTCATCCAGATGATGCCGGGCGTCCAGACCCCGAGCGAGGGTTCCACAGGCTTCAGCGTCCGGGGCGGCGGCATCGACCAGAACCTCATCCTCATCGACGGCGCGCCCGTCTATAACTGCGGCCATTTCCTGGGCTTCCTGTCGATGTTCAACGGCGACGCCATCCGCGGCGCGGACCTCTACAAGGGCGATTTCCCCGCCTCCTACGGCGGCCGAATTTCTTCGGTGCTGGACATATCGACCAAGGACGGAAACAACCGGACCTTCGGCGGGAACGCCTCTTTCGGCCTGATCACCTCGAAACTGTTCCTGGAAGGCCCCATCGTTCCCGGAAAGCTTTCCTTCATGCTGGCCGGCCGGAGGACCTACATGGACCTGCTTCTCCCGGTCATCGGTGCCAAACTGCCGGACAAGACGCAGATGTATTTCTACGACTTGAACGGCAAGCTCAGCTGGGTCGCCGGCGAGAAGGACCGCGTGTACCTGAGCGCTTTCAGCGGCAAGGACGTGTTCGGTTTCAGCATGCAGGAGTTCAATCTCAACGAGATGGTTTTCGGCTTCGCGAACCATACGCAGTCGCTGCGCTGGAACCACCAGTTCTCGCCCAAGTTCACGTCGGACGTCATCCTCTACAACTCGCTGTACCGCAATGACATCGGCACGGAAATGGACAGTGCTGACTTCGACACCCGGCAGGAAATCCGGGAGACCGGCCTCAAGGCTGGGTGGACCTGGTACATCGACGGGAACAACACCTTGAAGGCGGGCCTGCAGGCTGCCTGGTTCGGGGTCGTCCCCGGAAACACGAAGCCCCGGAACGACGAGTCCCTGGTCAAGGAAGTGATCATCCCGGAGAACTACGCGTTCCAGCCGTCGGCCTACGTCCAGAACGAGCAGAAGATCGGGCGCCTCACCTTCCGCTACGGGCTCCGCTACGCGTCCTTCACCTCCCTCGGCCCCACCGAGCAGAAGTATTTCGACCCGGAAACCCACGAATTGACCCAGACGCTCCAGGTGGAAAAGAGAAAAGGCATCCGGAAGTATTACGGTCTGGAGCCGCGCCTGTCGGCCTCTCTCCCCATCACGGAAGACTTCTCCGTCAAGGGCGCCTACGTGCGTTCGTTCCAGTATATCCAGCAGTCGCGCATCAGCATCACGGGCAGCCCGGTCGACGCCTGGTTCACCGCCTCCCCGAACGTGAAGCCGCAGCGCTCGGACCAGTATTCGCTGGGCCTCAACGCCCTCCTGTCGGGCGAGGCGCTGCAGCTGTCGCTGGAAGGTTTCTACAAGGACAACAGGAACGCCCTGGACTTCGTGGACAACCCCGGCCTGGTGATGGCCGATCCCGACCGCGAAGGCCTCCTCCGCTTCGGCAACTCCTGGTCCTACGGTGCGGAGCTGATGCTCAAGTACGATTTCGCCCGCTGGAACGGCTGGCTGGCCTATACCTGGTCCCGTGCCTGGTACCACATCCCGGAGCTGAACGGCGGTCACCCCTATCCGTCCCCGCTGAACCACGAACACGCCGTGAACATGGTCCTGACCTACGATTTCTCCAAGCGCTGGTCCGCCTCCACCGAATGGGTGTTCTACAGCGGCTCCCCCACCACCTATCCCGTGGGACGGTTCAACTATATGGGCCGATGGGTTCCCGTCTATTCCAGCCGCAACGAGGACCGGCTGCCGGACTACCACCGGATGGACGTGTCCCTGACCTACCGCACCAAGCGGCGCGTGGCCGGCAAGCGCTGGTCAGCGGAATGGAACCTGTCGGTGTACAACGCCTATTCCCGGCACAACGCCTGGTCCATCGCCTTCACGTACAGCAAGAAGGACGAGGAAGCGCAGTCGGCGAAGATCTATCTCTTCACCGCCATCCCTTCCCTGTCCTGCAACATCCAGTTCTGACCGATGAGAAAGTATCTGATTCCGCTCCTTCTGATCCTGTGCGGATGCACGGAGAGAATCGACCTCCAGTCGCGGTCGGATTTCCACGACTACCTGGCGGTCGAGGCCACCCTCACCGACCGGCCTGAAGATGCCCAGCAGGTGATCCTCTCCCGGACCATCTCCTACTTCCACACCGAGGCGCCGCCGATGGTCCGCGGCGCGTCCGTAAAGGTCAATGATGTGACATTCAGCGAGAAAGAGCCCGGAGTCTATACGGCTCCTGAAGGTTACGCCTGCGAGCCCGGCGTGGAATACAAACTCCGGATCCGGCTTCCCGAAGGTGACAGCTATGAGGCCGAGGCGTCGATGCCGGAAGCGGGCTTCCGGATGGACGCCATCGACTACGCCTGGGCCGGCGGAAAGACCATGGACATGGACAGCCTGTGGACGGTGGGCGTCTGGGGCACGGAAAAGGACATCGACAGTTACTATCTGCTCACGCACGCCGTGAACGGCGTTTACCAGCCCAAGGAGCTGTGCAAACTGGCCCCCGACCTGTTCTTCAACAGCAACGAGGTGGTCGGCTTCCCCATCGAGCCCCTGCTCCAGTCGGAATTGCTCCGCGAGCAGTACGGCGATTGCTACAAGTACCTGGAAGAAGGCGACGTCATCACCCTGGAAGTCTGGACGATGGACAAGGGCTATTTCGATTACATGCTGTCCCTGACGATGAACGGCGTCTCCATCCCGCTCTTCACGCCCCAACCCGCAAACGTCCCCACCAACATCCGCGGCGAACATGTCCTGGGCTACTTCGCGGTCTGCCCCATCGCCCGCGCAAGCGTCGTGGTGGACGACCCCTTCCGGCCGTATTTCAAGCGGATGTTCCCGTTCCTATAGCCTCTCCAGCCAGTGGGAGAGAAACACATTGTAAACCCTGTAGATGCTGCCTTCCGGCCGCCTGGTTTCCAAGACAAGCTCTTTTTCCACCAACGATTCGAGCGTCCTCAGAGAAGAAGAAGGCGCTCCAAGGCGGTACTTCTGCAGGAACTCGGCGGATGTCGGCCGGGACAGCGTCCCCTCCTTGGCGACAGCAATCAGGTAATCCCATTGTTTGCGCGTCAGGAGATTGCGACGCTCCAGAAAAGCATCCGCGTTTTCGTCCAGGATGATGTCGGCGCAGCGGAATACATCCAGCAGTGAAGCCTCTTTCCGTACGTCCTGGAAAACCCGGTTGCACAAGAACTGGGTGTAATAGGTATGTCGTCCGGTCCAGTCCAGGATGGCATCGACGGCATCATCCATGATGTGTTTGCCGTTATCTTCGAACTGCTTCCGGATGAAGGCGGCATAACTCCCATGCGATATCTTGTCCAGCGGATAGATGCCGGCGCTTTCATAGAAAGGGCTCTTTTCTCCGGTGAACATGTCCGACATCACATGCCTTTTGCTTCCGCTGAAGATGAACTGCACATTCCGCAACGGTTGGATGCAGGAACGGAGCAGCGCTTCAAACTGAACTCCTTCATAGGTCCGGACCTGCTGAAATTCATCAATGGCGACGACCACCTTCTTTTTCCGGTGTTCCAGATAGTCCATGACAGCCCGCAGGGAGTACCGTTTTTCCTGTTCATTCTGAAAGGTGAAGGACAATTGGGGGACACCGCTTACGGGATCCGGCGATACAACGGGCCGGACCGATGTCAGGACATCCAGAAAGGCACGCATCGTCGGTTTCCCCTTCAATCTCCCATATACTGACTCGGCCAGAAGCGTCACGAAATCCTCGAAACTCCGAGTCGCGTAAATGTCAACATAGTAGGTCTCATAGCCCGTCTGTTTCTCTTCCAGCGCTTCGAAAACATGGTAAATCAAGCCGGTTTTTCCATATCTCCTTGGGGAAATCAAGGTGATGTCAGACCCGTTTTCCAGATAGCGGACCAGGTCCTGCGTCTCCCTCTCACGATCGCAAAAAAGTGATTTGGGAGCATTTGGAGAAAGGATAAAGGGATTCTTCATGGCTTCCTTTTTCACAAAGATAGCCATCATTTTTCATTTCACAAAATGCGTAACGCAAAATGTGAAATAAACCTACAGCAGCTCCTCCAACACATCCTTGCAGCGGCCGGGGAGTATGATGTGGTGGTTGCCGATGGGATCCGTCAGGAAATAGCGGGCGTCCTCAGGCTTCAGCTGCAGGATGACCTGGGTGCGGCAGAGGTTCGGTTCATATTGGTTTCCAATGAGTTCACCTTCCGCAATAAAGTGGCGCTTGAGGTCGCCGGAGACCTTGAAGACGGTGACCGGCCCCTCCGGGAAGACACCGTGGATGCCCACGCCGATGCCGGATTCGAAATGCGTGTCGAACTGCCAGTCCTCGACCATGTTGAACGGGATGGTGCAGTGCGCGAAGAGGACGCGGCCGGTTTTCGCGTCAATCTGCGCGGGATTGGCCTGGAAACCGCTCACGCCGGTGAGCGCATGGGAAATCATCATGGACACCAGCGCCGGGACATCGCCTTCGCAGCTGGCGGGAACGCCTTCCGAATTGAAGCAGGACAGGGCCAGGCAGCCGGTGTTGCCGACCGTGGTCAGCAAGTCGAAGCACCGCAGGGTGAAAGCGTCCAGCCGATGGCGCTCCACGAGCACCTTCAAGGCGTTGTAGATCTTGACGGCTCCGGGATAGGCGTCCCGGACCTTCCGGGCCATCTCCTGCTCCGCCGGGGCGGGCTCACCGGCCGCCTTGTCGATTTCCACCAGAAGCTCTTCCATCGGCACTTCCACCATCCTCACGCCCAGTTTGTCCAGCAGGGCGATTGGATCGGCGCGGCTGGCGATGAGCCAGTCGGACGGCTGACCGATGACGCCGATGCGCATGTCCTTCAGGCGGGCGCGGGCGTCCTGGACCGACGCGATCAGGCGGATCCTCTCCGCCACATAGGCGTCGGACCCGTGCAGTACCTCGCCCTTCAACCCCTGCTGACGCAGGTAGGACAGGATTTCCAGCGACGCTGCCAGGGAATTGCTCTTGCCGGAGGTCAGAAGGTAATACCGCTCGATGCCCCTGGCCAGCATCTCCGGGAGCAAGGCCTTGAAGATGCCTTCCGCTCCGCCGGTCCGGACGTAGATGAGGTCCAGCGTATGGGTGCCGAAATCGGAGAAGTCGGAGCCCCGGAAGATGAAATCTCCGTCGGGAAAGACATTCTTCAAGAACTCGTCGGAGAGTTTGGAAACGGCGGCCTCGTCATGCAGGCCGGAAGTGATGGTGTAAACGGCAATCATGGTTGGATACGAAAAAAGGGAAAGCTGATTACATCGCACCGCTACGACCTCCTACCCTTGCTACATTCCTGTCCTGGGGGAGTTCAGAGGGAGCTGGTCGTGTAAGACTTTCCCGTGACAAAGGTAGTCAT
>JAEEGJ010011296.1_pt1 | contig 22739 bp, 21 predicted proteins | sample 8958761 | NCBI WGS metagenome assembly JAEEGJ01 (sample SAMN16246546, study PRJNA631951) | gut metagenome | biome: gut microbiome; feature: rumen; material: RS-attached | host: Bos | place: Iran: Karaj | collected 2018-10 | reverse complement strand
TCTCGCAGAAAGAAAGGAGTATCGCGATTACAGCAGCACCGCCAATTACCCATACTGAGTAAACCTTTGTGATAGCCATAACACCGATGTTCTCACCGTATGTTGTGTTCGGCGGTCCGCCCCAAAGAGCGGCCCATGCTGTTGCAAGACCGTCACCAAGCAGTGTTCTGTGAAGTCCTGGATCCTTGTAATAGTCTTTTCCAACAACTTTTGATGTTGTAAGCATATCGCCAAGGTGTTCGCAAACTGTTGAGATAGAAATAATTATGAACGTTACGATTGAAACAAGGTTGAACTTAGGCGCAACCCAGCTCCAACCGAGCGTGCTCAACGAGCCTTCTGAATGAAGGAAAGGAAGAGCGAACCAGCGTGCAGAAGCAACACCGCTGAAATCGATAAGCTTGTATGCAGGGAAGAAACAGCCCATAATCAGCGTGAAAAGATAACCACCGAGCAATCCGATAAGGATTGAGAGCGTGTTGAAGAATCCCTTGAAGAAAATTGTCGCAATAACTGCGATAATAAGTGTTACCGCACCGATACTTCCGTATACGAGTGAGTAAATGGCATTATCCGTGGACGGATTGATGTAGAAGAACTGCTGAATTGCTGTAGGAGCGAGTCCAAGTCCGATAACGATGATTACGGAACCGATTACGACAGGCGGCAACGCCTTGTCTATCCACGATTTTCCGGCGAACTTGATAATCAGCGCGATCACGGCATAAAAAATACCGGCGAAAATCGCACCGCCCATTGCATACGGTGCACCGTATTCCAGGCTTATCGCGGCTAATCCCGGTATGAAAGAGAACGAAGAACCCAAGAAAGCAGGTACCTTCGCGCCTGTAACAAGGATATAAATCAATGTTCCGGTTCCTGCCGTGAACAAAGCTGTTGATGTGCTTAGTCCTGTAAGCAGCGGAACAAGAACTGTCGCCCCGAACATGGCGAAAACATGCTGAAAGCTTAGCGGAATCCATTTGGATACCGGTGGCTTGTCGCTCGGTCCGTAGAATTGCGAACTCATTTCCAACTCCTCATTTTTGAAACGATTGATTTATGACGATTTTCGCACAAATCAAAATATTATATCATCAAACCCAGAAAAATGGCAAATATATATTTAGGACTTGCACACGAACTGCCGATGCTTTTTAATATAAGAGGAAGTTATGAATATCGACATTCTGAAATCTGCTGATATAGATTACGACAGCGGCGTAGAACGTTTCAGCGGTCTTGATGCTGTCTATCAAAAATTTCTGCGGATGTTCCCCGAAGATCCAAGTTACAACAACACGATTGAAGCAATAAAAAAAGAAGATTACGAGGGAGCTTTTAATTTTGCCCACACGCTCAAAGGAACGGCAGGAAACCTTAGTCTTTCTGAATTATACCGCACAACCAGTCTGCTTGTAGAAGACCTTAGAGTTAAAAAAACAGAAAACCTTACCGCACTTCTTACCAACGTCACAGAATCCTACAAAAAAACAACAGAAGCGATAAAAAAGGCAGACGCTGATGAATGATGTTTTTGAAAAACTGGAAGAATGGGGCTGCGATGTCGCCGGAACAAAACGACGTTTCCTTAACGATGACAGCCTTTACATGGCGTGCCTTAACGGAGTTCTTGACGATAACTCGTTCGAGCGGCTTGGCGATGCGCTTAAAACGCACGATTGCAAACAGGCGTTCGAGGCGACCCATAACATAAAAGGATTCCTTGCAAACATGGGGCTTACACCGATGTATGATATAGCGATTAAAATTATGGAACCGCTCCGCAAAGGCACGGTTACAGGACACGAAGAAAACTACAAAGCACTTATGGCGTCAAAAGAAAAATTGGCGAAAATAATGAACAGGAATTAGCGTAAATGCTTTATTCAAAGTGCAATCATATTGTGTTAATTACATTGGCAAATCCGCTTTTGCCGCCATTTTTCTTATCTCTTCTTTCCACATCTCTACGAACTTTTTAGGGCGGAGCGGTTCTGCCAAAGCCCCGAAAGAAAGCGTTTTTGCCAGCACTTCCGTAAAATTAGCGACAGGGAACGTAAGTTCAGCAGCTGTTTTATTCTTGTCTGTCCATTTGAATTTCTGGTCGTTGTGCCACACTTGTGACTCGACAATACGGGCGGCAACACCATAAAACCGGATTTTCACAGTAGAAACATCCTTGCCTTTGAAAATGCCGTAACCGCTTGAAATAGTGCTAAGAAGCTCCTCGCGGTATTCTTTGCCGTGGCGCAAAAACTTTTCTTTTGTAGCCGAAATATCGTTTATTCTTGATATATTGAACGTGCGTATTCCTTCTTTTGTCCTGTCGTAACAAATCATATACCAGGAATCATCGTAGTTTATAAGATGCTCCGGCTCCACGACTCGGTTCGAAAGCTCGTTGTTCACATTGATGTACTGAATCTGGACGCAAGTCCTGTTCTTAACAGCCTCACAGATAATCGCGAAATACTCCGGTTTCATAACACCGGCTTTCGGGAACTGGTACGACACGCGCTCGCACACAGCCCGGTACTCTTCCGGAATGCTGTTCTCAAGCTGTTTCAGAAGTTCATTGCTGTAAATCGGAATATAATGATGGCTGTCGGCAAGCGACTTTATCATGACATAAAACAGCATAAGGCTCTGGTCTGCAAAAGCGAGCGCATTAAACTCCTCTTCGTATACATAGCCTTTGTTTTTCCGGTCGTAAAGAACGGGAGCCAGAAGCCGTTCCCGAAGATACTCAATATCGCGTTTCACCTGCCGAACGGAAACCTCGAATTTCTGGGCAACTTCGTTTATCGTAGTTTTTCCGGCAAGACGGATCTGCCTGTCGATAAAAAGGATTCTTTCAGTCTGGCTCATTGCTTTCTCCTCCCGCGTGAAGCCACGTCAGTTCATGCTTATTATAGCACAGATGAACAACTTTGCTGTACGGAATCGCGGCAAACTTCTGGACAAGGTTCCAATCTATCGCACCTTGCATTTTTATAGTGCAAATCATGTTTCGGCACATTCCCGATTCCAGCCACATTAAAACCCAGTCATAAAGTCGCTCGGGGTAACAAATCACGTCGGAGAAAACCCAGTCAAAAAAGCCAAGATCCTGCGGTTTAAGCGTAAAAGCATCGTGCGTCATAAAAGAAACGCCGGGGTCGTTCATAAGGGAGTCTGCGAGTGGCGCTCTGTCCACAGCGAGCACATCACAGCCAAGTTTGCGCAGCACCCACGTCCAGCCGCCGGGGCACGCACCCGCGTCAAAACAACGCTGGCCTTCGTGCGGCAGAACACCCAAAGCCAAGTCACACGCTGCGCCATCGCGCCCAGTCTCGCCACCCAAGTTACCTGCGCCGCCAGAAACTGCGCCCGTCGCGCCGTTCGAGCCAGCCCCCGCGACGCAGCTACCATCGCGCCCGAAGAACCCCGCGAACCGCACAAGAGCCTCCTGCACTTTCAAATACGCGCGGCTCGGCGGATTAACGTGATCTTCGACAAACCGGAACAATCCCGCCGGCAAACTGGACGTGTTTTTTTCGGAAAAAACCATGTGGTTGCTGTCCAAAAGCGTATAAAGCCCGATTGGTGATGACGGCATTGTAAACGGGAACTGCTTTTCTTTTATGTTGATGTACGGAAGTTTTTCCTGAATAAGAGCAGCGCGGCGGAATTGTGTAAACTGATACGAGCCCCAGTTGCGCTGGATTTCTTTTAAGAGCCGGGCCGCTTCGCCAATAGAAGCAAACTCAGCCCTTTTGGGTTCAATCATCGCGGTACTGCACCAGTACGGTACACTTTCCGCCGAAAAATCATCACAAATATTTGCTTTGGGGTAATGAACCAAATCGCCGTAGAAAACAGGCTTCCCATATTGCGGGAACCTTTCTTCTATTTCTGATATAAGAAAATCTTTTTTTTCTGGAAATGAAAGAAAAAATGCACCGGGCAGGCTTTCTATACTGTCATGCATAGGGAGTACATTTCTTCTTCCTCATACTCTGCCGCTGCCATAGCAAGTTTTTCAATGTACTTGTACAAAAGCCTGGAGCCTGGAGAACGAAGAAGCTTGAAGCCTATCTCCGTAGAGCCGTTTTCTTCCTTTATCCACATTGGGTGCCCAATAAGTGAAAAAGGCTGTGCAGAACCTTTTCGCGGTGATGTAACTTTCAGATTGAAGTCAGTGTCCATATCGACAGATACAGAGGCGGGGAATCGAATCCTGCAGCCCAGCATGCTTATATCAACAAGAACGCCGGGAAAAACACAAAGCTCAGGAGCATCTACACGTCCGATATCATCGAAACGTTCATCTTTTCTTTGTTCAAACTGCATGGGTACACTTTAATACTGGTTAGTTTTTTTTTCAAGGGGCATAAGTCAAAAATCGAGCTGACCACACCCCTTAATCCCTTGTAAAATATAGCCCGGAGCAAATTTTCAGAAATCTTAACAAATTCTTAAATTTTCACTTTTCGGAGGAAATTAGGGAACAATAAATACCGGTACTACTGAAGTGAAATGACCATCGCTGGCACAACGACCACATAATCATCATAGACATCGGCAAAGGTACAGGCGTTTCCATTGCAGTTTATCAGACGAACTGCGCTGCTATCATTATACTCAGGCGACCTAAGCATCCAATAGCTGCCGTAGAAGTCACTTCTTGAAGTCTTGTAGACACTGTTCGCAAGCGCATATTCGGTCGGCATACGGATTCTGGAGTTGCCTTCTCCGTATGTATTGCATCCTGTAAACCCGTATTCCAGCATTGTCGCTTCCTTTTCGCTCAGCAAGAAAACACTGTCGCTCGTATCATCACAGGCATAATCATTTCTACCGCCGTTCCACTGTCTGCTGTTTTCAGCAGGATTAGCACTGGCAGCGCTGTTGTCAACAATCGTCGTTGCTATTTGGTTTTGTGCGCTTTCTGTAAACGCGCTCTGCAAAAAGCCTTTCTCGCTGTAAACAGTGCTCGTTGTTTGTCTTGCATCGTCAGATGATTTGGCAACGTAATCAAGGCCGTTCAGATAAGCACGGATCGTAGAATACATATAGTTGTTCGGGTAAACGGTCTTACCGTCAATCGTTCTGTTCACCCTATGATAATCGTAATACGGCACATAACCGGGCAAAATGTTTTCCGCAAGCAGCAGAGCATTTCCTGTTTCATTATAGTCTTGTGTAAGAACGCGCCACTTTATCGGTTCGACCTTAAAATACTTAACACTTTCCTCAGACTCGTCTTCATCGATAAGCTCGCTGTCAAGCTCATCGACTTCATCAGTCTCTTCATCGTCATCTTCAGCTTCAGCGTCTTCGGCATTTATAACTGCAGGATTATCATCATCGGTAATTTCCGCGCTTTCTGTTTCAACACATTTGGCGTAGTAATTTCCGTCACTTCCCACGTAGTAAGTATTTCCACCCATTTCATACAATTGGGTTTCGTTAACAAGAACAGAGTCCTCTTTTGCAGATTGTGGCCAGTCGCCAAAGATTACATAAGTTCCTTCAGTACCTGCCGTTCCGTCCGTTCCTTCAGGAAGAAATGTCACCGTTTCATTAAAACTATAAGTAGGCCTAAACTCCTTCATATTGAAGACAGCCGTTACCGTCACATCAGATGCAGGCATAATGATTTTTTTTGTGCAGCAAAATCCGCTTGTCTCAATTTTTCTACCCGTCGCATCTTTTATGGAAACCACGCCAATCTCAAATTCTTCGTCGGGCGTTACTGATATCGTTATTTCTTCGCCAGGTAATGATTTTTCCGCAGATATCGTTACCGTACCGTTCTTCGAGCTGTTTACGATTACTTCATATATGGCTGAAAACTCTGCTTCAACTGTCACATTTGACGACGGCATGACGAATGTCATTGCATCATCCGTTTCACTTACCTCAACAACTTCTCCCGATTCGTCTGTTACATGTACGGTTTTAAGAGCGTATCCTTCTTTTGGTATTACGGTAAGCGTTATCTCACTTCCTTCTGCAACATCTTCTGTAGAAACTTCAACCGTTCCGTTATCTGAATCGTTAATAGTTATTTCGAAAAGAGCTGAAAACTCTGCCTCAACCGTCACATTAGACGATGGCATAATGAACGTTCGCATGTCTCCGGTTCCACGGCATACAACCGTTCCTCCGGACGAATCTTTTATAATAAGAGCTTTTAGACCGTATCCTTCTTCTGGTATAACAATCAGTTTTACTTCGCTACTGGCTGATGCTTGTACTACAGTCGCCTTAACTGTTCCGTTCAACGAATTGATTACGGATACAGCATACACTTCGGACGGCAGCTCATTCTGACATCCGAACTGAGAAAAAATCATACAAAAAGCCGCGAATAAAACGAGCATTGTTTTGAGATTTTTCATCATCGCTTCTCCATAAAAAATACGCAATATCAAACGCTTACAGTCCATCCCACCGAAGCTCTATCGCATCTATTGTATTTTGCACAATTTGGCTTTAACTGACAACCCATCCGTTTTCAACAGGAATTTCCGGGGATCCGCCGCTATCATCCTCGAACGTCGTAATTGAAACGACACGGAGCGATTTGTCGACGCTGCCCTTCGACCTCTTGCGCACAATGAAAAGCTCGGCGGAAGAAAGGGCCGTATCCCATCGGATTTTGTTGAACGTCTCCCAAAGAGAATTGTCGTCGTACTCAAAATCATGCCCTGCCTCCACATTAACATAGGCGACAGGTGCTTTCGTTCTCTCCGCATAACCTAGAGCAAGCTCAAAGATTTTTTTACAGACAGCCTGAATATCCATAAACTCACTATAAGCCATAAACTTTCAAAACACAAGAGAATATTGCGGGCACGGCATAACTGCCGTCGGGCTTTCCGCACTTTCGCGCTAACCGCGCTCCATACCTCGTGGCAAGCCACGTCGGTACGCCTTCGGCGGTGCTACAATCCCTGCCCGATAGAGAGCAATGATACATAAAAAAACGATTCGAGATTCGCGTCATCATTCATAAAATGATTTCATGTCCTGATCAAGACAATCGTACAGATAATTGCTCTCCAGCCGCAAAAACGCCGAGCGCGAGATATTTCTGCCACCGAACCGCGCGATGTGGTCAGTGTAAACTTGAGAGTCGAGCAACCTTCCGCCGCAAGAACGGAAAACTTTCATAAAATTAACGAAAGCGCACTTAGAAGCTTCCGGCACGAGCGAAAACATCGACTCGCCAAAGAACATGGAGCCAAGCTGAACGCCATAAAAACCGCCGACAAGGTTTCCGCCCTGCCAGGTTTCAAAAGAGTGAGCGAATCCGGCTTCATGGAACACACAGTATGCGTCAATCATTTCTGGCAGTATCCAAGTGCCGTCCTGCCCGGGGCGGTCAACAGCCGAGCAAGCCGTTATTACTGAGCGAAAAGACGCGTCCATTGTAAAGACGAACTTTTCTTTTTCGGGCAAAGTTTCGTTGCGGCGCAAAAAACGTTCCAAACGCGACGGAATGTGAAACTCTTCCGGGAAAAGCACAAAACGCGGGTCGGGCGACCACCACAAAATAGGGTCATTTTTTGAATACCACGGAAAAATTCCCTGATAATACGCTGAAAGCAACATATCGCAAGAAAGGTCGCCGCCGCAACACAAAAGCCCGTCGTGTGCTGTCTCCGGGTCAGGGAATTCGTATTTATAGGGATTCATAAGAAATGACGACCGCGTTTTGTTCCGCGTTCATGGAGCACATAGCTTTACCGCCCCGGACAAGATGTCCAAAAAGCACCTCATCAACAAGCGCCGAAGAGATTTCGCTGTCTATAAGACGGCTTACGTTCCGCGCACCATATTCCGGCGAGCATCCCTTATCTGCAAAGTATGAAACGCATTCTTCAGAAACAGAAAGCTCCACTTTCTTGCTGGAAAGCCTGGAAGCAAGCTTTGCGACTTCCGCCCGGACAATGTTTTTCATAACTTCAAGGTTAAGGTGCGCGAACGGAACAACGGCATCGAGCCGGTTGCGGAATTCCGGCGTAAAAATATTTCCGACTGACTCACGCACAACTTCCTCCGTCTGCACAGCACTTCCAAAACCAATCAAAGGCTTTGCCAGTTCTGCGCCGCCGGCATTACTCGTCATTATTATGATTGTATTGCGGAAATCCGCCTTTCGCCCCTGATTGTCCGTCAAAGAAGCATAGTCCATAACTTGCAAGAGCAGATTGTATATATCACGGTGAGCTTTCTCAATTTCATCAAGAAGCACCACGGAATACGGCTCCCGGCGGACTGCATCCGTAAGAAGACCGCCTTCCTCAAAGCCCACGTAGCCCGGCGGCGAGCCTATAAGACGGCTTACAGTGTGCTTTTCCTGATACTCGCTCATATCAAAGCGGAGCAGTTTTAACCCGAGTATGTCCGCGAGAGCCACTGCCAACGCAGTTTTTCCTACGCCGGTAGGTCCTGCAAAAAGGAAGCAACCGGCGGGCTTATCCGGGTTTCTGAATCCGGCGCGAGAGCGTTTTACCGCCTGAGCAAGGAGCGAAACAGCTTTTTCCTGCCCGAACACGCGCTCCGAAAGAAGTTTCTCCAAATTACGCAGCTGTACTTTTTCATCAATTGCAACAGTACGTTCCGGCACTTTCGCCATCTTTGCTATCAGTTTTTCAATTATATCTGTATCAACGACCGGGTACGCTTCTCTATCATCACTTGATGCATCCGCGCCCCGCGGTGCCGCCTGAACATTCCTTGCCCCGGCGGCATCCATTTCAGAATCAGCTGTCCTTGCGTCATCTGAACATCGGTCAGTATTCCCTTTCCGACCTTCAACTCCAGGATACTCAGGATGAATGCGCATCCAAGCTCCTGCCTCATCCATTATGTCAATGGCTTTATCAGGAAGTCGTTTTTCCTGAAGAAACTGCACTGACAATTCCACCGCCGAAACAAGAGCTTCGTCTGTGTAGCGTACCTGATGGAAATCCTCGTATCGCGGGCGGAGTCCTTTAAGTATTTCGACAGCCTCTTCCGTCGTAGGCTCCTGTATCTCAATTTTCTGAAAGCGCCGCGCAAGCGCCTTGTCTTTCTCGAACGTTTTGGAATATTCCTCGAATGTCGTGGAGCCGATACACTTAAGCCGCCCGTCAGAAAGCACCGGCTTAAGGATGTTTGCTGCATCAAGAGATCCGCCAGAAACGGCTCCTGCTCCGACAATCGTGTGTATTTCGTCTATATAAAGAACGCAATTCTTCTTTTTTATAAGCTCATCAACAACTTTTTTAAGACGCTCCTCAAAATCGCCGCGGAATTTTGTTCCCGCTATGAGCGCGCCCATATCAAGCGCGTAAATAGAAATCCCGCGCAAAACATCGGGAACTTCGCCGTCAACAATACGCCGGGCAAGCCCCTGCGTAACGGCTGTTTTTCCAACACCCGCGTCGCCTACATGAATCGGGTTGTTCTTAACGCGGCGGCAAAGAACCTGAATAGTCCGCTCTATCTCCGGCTCTCGTCCTACAAGCACGTCAAAACTGCCGTCAGCAGCTTCTTCCGTAAGGTTTCGTGTATACCGGGCAAGCGCAGAACGGTTGTCTTTGCCACGCAGGGTTTTTGTAGCGCCGTTTCGGGAGCCGGCTTCTGTTGAATCAGCGGCATCAGCATCGGCGGCGTCATCCTGCGGCGCGGACTTCCTTAGCGTTTCCGCTTCGTCCGTGGAAAGAGAATAATCGTCACCGTAAGGGTTCCCGTTTCCATAAGCATTAAAGCTAAGAACTTCCATAAGGCGGAGCTTGTCCAAATGGCCTTTCCGTAAGTAGTAGGAGCAATATTCGCGCGAATCGTCGAACATGCAGACTATTACGTCTGTAAGCTCAACTGTCTTTTTCTCGGCAGCTACGCAATGCATTACAGCGCGCTGTAAAAGCGACTGAAAACCGAGCGTCTGCATTGGCTCCGCGTCACCCATGCATGGAACCTGCTTTTCAAGGTATGAGGAAACGCCTGAGCGGATAAAATCGGTGTCCGCGCCGCACACCACAAAAAGATCCTGTATCGATTCTAGTTCAAGTGCGGCTGCAAGAATGTGTTCTGGGGTAACAAATCCGTGTTTTTTTGCTTTTGCATTGATGACCGCCTTGTCAAGAACTTTCTGAAGCTCAACGGCAATCGTCATGCAACCTCCAGCTCACAACGAAGCGGGAATCCGTTGTTGCGGGCATTTTGGATTGCAGCCGCGGCAAGCGTCTGCGCAATATCGAAACTATATACGCCTATGACGGCAGAACCACGTCTGTGTACAGTTTCCATAAGAGAAACTGCCTCCGTCTCTGGCTTGTTGAAAATTCCCATAAGAAGCGAGACGACGAATTCTTTTGTTGTGTAGTCGTCATTGTAGAGAATAACATTATAACTGTCTGGAGCCGTATTTTCTTCTTCAGTGACAAGCGCACTGTCGGCAAATTCTTCAATTTTCCAGTTCATCTACGTTTATAAAACAATCCTATAATATATATTAATTATAACACATAAAATCTTAATATCAGCCCCGTAAAACCGAAAATAAATATATGCAGAACGAAAAAGACAATCAGGACATGTTTCTTGACGAGCCAAAGGCTATTTCAATCCCGACAACCCCAAAAAAAGAACAAAAAACAAAGCGTACCGCTCAAAAAAAGACGACATCCAGAAAGAAAGACCATTTTGGCGTAGTTTACAACGCGCCAGTTACACTTACATTCTCGCTGCTTTGCATTGCGGTAATCCTTCTGAAGCAGAAATTACAGAATCTGCCTGTTATTTTTACCGCACCAGGCTGCCAGACGAGCGAATTTGCATTCAACTGGAAAGACCCGATTCATTATGTACGTCTTGTTCTGCACGTTTTTGGTCATACAGACTGGAATCAGCTTACAGGAAATCTGGCTTTTATTCTACTGCTAGGCCCGGCACTTGAAGACAAATTCGGAAGCGGTTTGCTCGCTCTTATGATGATGATAACGGCATTCATATCCGGGGTTATAAACGCGTGCTTTATTCCGTCCGTTCTTATGGGTGCAAGCGGTCTTGTGTTTATGATGATTCTGCTTTCTTCAGTCACCGCAGCAGACAAAACGAAAATCCCGCTGACGTTCATTCTGATTTGTCTTATTTACGTTGGAAAAGAGTTCCTTATCCATGAAGAGGCAGGAACGGCGGCCGTAATGACAGTGGCGCACATAGCCGGCGGTATATGCGGCAGCATTCTTGGCTTTTTGGGCATGGGCTCGTCAAAGAAGCGGTCGTAAACTTTTAGACAAAAAAAAGGTGTCGCCTCGGAAAACCGGTACGACACCTTTTTATCAAGCATCAATCAGAATTAATTATCTGAACGCCCATGTTACTTCGGTTTTATGATCCTCATCCACTTGAACAAAAGCTCTTGTCAAAGAATCTATAGTATTAACACCTTCCTGAATAACAAATACGGCTTCTCCCCTGTAATAGTGGTGAGTCGTTTTTGTCTTCAGAGCAATGAAAAGCTTAACTTTTGTTCCTTCCTGAATTGCATTTTCGAATTCCAAGTCAACTACATCATTCGGGGCCATATCTGTAATTCTTTTTTCTTCGATAATAGTCGCTGGTTTGCTCGTTGTCCAATCAGCAGCTTCAGCCTCGTTAACAGCGAAGAGAATTGCTTTTACTGTATAAGAATCGTCTATAAGGCTTTCTCCGTTCTGAACTCTGGTAAAAACTTTTCCAAGAGCACCGAACATTGAACAGCTTGAAATTACGATGACAAGTCCAATAATCAGAATAACAGATGATATTTTCAAGAATTTATTCATTTTCATAAGACCTCCTCATCAGTTATTATTAGGCAATGTAATAGTGATATGTACTGTACCATACTTCGGTTTTTCTGGAACAGCAACAGTACCGGTGGAAGGAACAGCACCTTCGCCAGCTACCTGAGGTGCAGCCGGTGCAACAGATTCTGTTTCGCTAAGAAGCTTAACACCAGAACCACCAGTTGTCTTCATAATCATACCATCCTGCGGTGTAACAAAAGAACCGTTGGAAACAGTCGCGCTTTCGCCCTGATTTACAAAAACAGCTCCTAAATCATTCGGGAATGTGAAATCAAAACCTTCTTCTTCATACGATACTGTTCCTGGTGCCGGTGTTGCAGCTGCCGGTGCAGTAGCTGGCTCTGCCGCTGGTTCTGCAACAGGTTCCGCTTGTGCCGGTTCAGCAGCTGGCTCTGTAGCAGCTGGTTCTGTAGAAACTGCTTCGCCCTCTGCTGGTTCACCAACAGCCGCTACAGGCTCTTCTGTAGTAGAAGCCTGTTCTTCTGTGGGTGCTTCCTGAACTGCAGGTGCCGGAATATTTACATTCGCTATATATCTTTCCTGTGGCGGTGTGATGCACCATCTTCCAGAAGTTCCTATAACTCTTCCGTCAGAGTAAACATCGCCACTCGTTCCGCGTACAGAAGCTGTTGCAGCTGGGGTCTTAACAGAAAAGCCTACACGCTTATTTTCCGCCGGTTTTACATCAGCAGAAATAGAGCCTGTATCAAGATATACAGAAGAAGCTTTATCGCCGTCTTTCTCGAACAGCTGCTCAATTGTAAGGCGGGTAAGTGCCTTAACTTTGATTACTGTTTCGTCAAAAGAAAGGACAGCTTCTGACTTAAAACCGGTAGAAATCACTGAACCGGCGGGCAGAATATCCCCTTTGACAACGGCAACCCATTTATTATCGCGCTGAACTTCAACTTTTCCGCTGACTTCAACGACTTTTACTTCCATAGCGGCAAGAGATGCAAAAACACAGCACATTACTGCTGCAACAAGAATCTTTTTAATAACAGACATATTCTCCTCCTAGATGCACCACAAATTCCGTCAGAATGAAATCTGTGCTCTGACAGAACCTGTAAAATATGAAACACTTGAATCGCTCACAGGTATCACCAGTCCACTGGCAGCAGAGATACAAACATCACTGAACCACTGGAATGTAGCACTTAAATTAGCCTGGAAAACGTCAAGTCCAAAAGAAGCCTCTTCATCGGATGCATAAAGCAGAGCCAAATCCGTATTAAGAACCCACTTGTCAGAAGGTTTCATTGAATAAGCAAGAGCAATCTTCAACAAATCAGAACAACCGATTCTTCCGTCGTTAGAAACAGGCAGATCAGTAAACGGCAGGAATCCTGTAGTAGCGAACATTGTCGTAAATGTAATTGCAGAATCAAGGAAATCAGGATAATAAGAAACACCTGCCTTACCCATTATACCTGCTTTAGAATCAGGACCAAGAGCGAATCCGAAAGAGAACGCCGCGTTGTAGTACAAAAGCGGGATAATAGAACCGCGTGCACTTACTGTAGCAAATCCACGGGACCGCTTATCTGATTCATCAACAGTATTGCAGTTTATGAACATGTTGAATTCTGCATCAAATGACTGACCGGCAACAAGGCTTGGAGCAGAACCACGAGCAAGAATAGCAACATAACCTGGAGCGAGCGCATAAATTGAAGAATCTGACGGAGTTACAGCAATGCCGTAAACGCCAGTCGTCTTTGCATTCTGAAGTCCGGTGTAGCCAACGCCTGCGGAAACAGAGAAAAGTTTGAATGGTAAAGAAGCATAAACACCGTCCATGTTCTGGTTAAAAATCATGGTTGTGGAGTCAGCTACTGCAAAACGGCCGATGTTTATATCAAGCGTATAGTCTCCGATTGGAAGCGGAAGATTATACTTCAAAAGGTCTACGTTGAGCGTGTTTCTTACAGAAAAAACCTGAGCATCTGTAAGAGAAAGCGGCCATACGAATCCATAGCTAAGGTTCAGCGTCCAACCCGCTTCTATAGAAAGCGTTCCCAACGGAAGAGGAGCACGGAACCAACCAGTAAGTTTTTCTGTCAAACCAAAGATTCCAGAGAAATCATCAGTAAACCACTCACGGCCACCAAAAGAAAGGTTTGAATCGAGCTGACCACCACCGTCAAAAGCAGCGAGCGGTGACACAACCGTAAGAATCAACAATACACTTATTAATATAGTTATAAATCTTTTTTTCATTTTTATTCTCCGGTAGTTTCAGAACTAGGCTCGGTAACAGTTTCAGCTTCAGAAACAACTTCTGCAACAGGTTCTGCTCCGTCTGTAGGTGCGGTTTCTGATTCTGGTGCATTTTCAGCCACAGCAGTCTCTTCGGCAGCAGGCGCAGCTTCTGTTGCTGGCTCTACAACCGGCTCTGGGGCTACCTCGTTTTCAAGGCAATTATAAATAACATTCAGAGCCCTGTATCCTGAAATATGAGCCATAGGATCATCTGCAAATGAGAAATATCCCTTTGACTGGAATTCACGGAATGCATAGTGGTTGGAACCGAAGATGGAATACATAAGTCCGCCTTTCATCTTCCATACCTTCATGCATAAACCGGCAAGCTCCTTGAGCATGATAGGCGCATCCGCGTTCTTATAGCTTCCGTAACCGGCTGCTTCAAGGGCATCAAGAGATGCACGACCATTAGCCACATCTGGAACGAGCTCCAGATATACAGCCAAGAAATAGCCTACCTGACCTACTGTGGCTTCCTCTGTCTCAATCATTCTTGAGACTTCATCAGGATTCTGAGCGAAAAGCCCGGAAAGAGAAATCAATACAATCAATAAAACTATAAAAACCTTTTTCCCATTCATATTATTATATTTTAACATAGATTTAAAAAAAAACAATGTATCTTGAAAAAAAACGCATTGCACAAAAAAAGGGCTTCGCCAAAACTGACGAAGCCCATATTGCATTTACATTTGATTAGATTGCAGCAAGCCCGAGTTTTATGTCATCTATGATGTCGTCGATGTTTTCCAAACCGCAACTGAAGCGAACCATTCCGCCGTCAATGCCCGCCGCCACAAGCTGCTCATCTGTCAACTGGCGGTGCGTCGCGCTGGCTGGGTGAAGCACGCATGTACGGATATCCGCGACATGAACTTCATCGCTCGCAAGCTTAAGCGCGTCCATAAAGCGAACTGCAGCGCTCCTGCCGCCCTTAATGCTTATTGAAACTACACCGCTGCAGCCTTTGGGCAGATATTTTTCTGCCAGCGCGTGAGACTTGTCATCCGGTAAGCCTGGGTATGTGACACTCGCGATTTTGTCGGAGTTTTTGAAGAACTCAGCAACTTTCATTGCGTTGTAGCAATAACGCTCCATGCGAAGCGGAAGCGTCTCCAAACCCATGTTCAGATAGAACGCGCTCTGGGCGGCGGGGTAACAGCCGAAGTCGCGCATAAGCTGCGTGCGAGCTTTTATGATGTAGGCGGCATTGCCGAACTCTTTTGTGTAGTTCAGGCCGTGGTAACTTTCATCCGGCTCTACCATATCCGCGAAAAAGCCTGTAGCTTTGTTTGCCTTAACCCAGTCGAACTTACCGCTGTCAACAATTACGCCACCGCCCTGAATGGCATGACCGTCCATGTATTTTGTTGTCGAATGGATAACGATGTCGCATCCCCACTCGAACGGGCGGCACAGGATAGGCGTTGCGAACGTGTTGTCCACGATGAGCGGAACGTTCTTTTCATGAGCTACTTTAGCCCATTTTTCTATATCAAACACAGTCAGAGCAGGATTCGCAATCGTCTCGCCGAATACGCACTTTGTGTTCGGTTTGAAAGCGGCGCGGATTTCGTCCGGCGTAGCATCGGCTTTTACCCAGATGCACTCAATACCGAGTTTTTTGAGCGTTACGCTGAAAAGGTTTACTGTGCCGCCGTAGATGCATGTGCTTGCAATAAAACTGTCGCCAGCAGAGCAAAGGTTAAGTATTGAACAGAGGGATGCAGCCTGTCCGCTCGAAGTGAGCATAGCACCAACACCGCCCTCCAATGCGGCGATTTTTTTCTCCACCGCATCACAAGTAGGGTTCGCGAAACGAGAGTACATATACTCTGTAGGCTTGTCAAAAAGAGCCGCTACGTGCTCCGTTGAATCAAATCTGTATGTCGTACTTTGTACAATCGGCACGACTCTAGGCTCTCCATTCTTCGGAGAATAACCTGCATGAAGACACAATGTTTCCGCTTTCATACTGACCTCGCTTGAAAAAATGCATGTTTTTTCGTGACAGCCGACGATGGCTTTCAATCTTATGCGTTATTTTACATAGAAGCAAAACAGATATCAATACTCCCCTCGTTTTTTCTAAACGATACTGCTTCCGCAAGGTCCTGTTCCCGAATATTAAACGAACCGGCCATATCTGCTATTGTACGGGCGACTTTCATGCAGCTATGAACAGCACGCGCCGAAAAATCATATTTTGCGACAGCTTCTGTCAAAAACTTCCGGCAGTCTGGAGACAGCTTGCAATAATACTGGATTTCTTCCGGAGAGAGCATACTGTTCTTCTTTCCCTGCCGCTTAAACTGCGTTTTGACGGCACGCGCTATATCTTTACGAAGTTCAGCGGATGAAACAGATTCGGGCATAGAAGGCGCGCCGCTGTTACAGTTATTTAGTTTTTCGAGCTCACCGCGCCCGCTGTTCTCACTTGGTTCAGCGCGACCGCCATATTCGGAAACTCCACTTTGTCCGCCCGTTCCGGCGCGGTCGTTTACAAGCGATGCCGCATTCCCGAAAACCGGACACCGTATATCGATGCGGTCCATAAGCGGCGACGAAAACTTTTTCCAGTATTGTTCAACAGCTTTGACACTGCATAAGCATACTTTGTCGGGGCTGCCGTAATTCCCGCAAGGACACGGATTTGTCGCCACAAGAAGCTGGAACCGCGCTGGAAAAACAGTGTGCCGTCCTGCCCTGCTAAGCGTTACAGAGCCATTTTCTATAGGCACCCGGAGCGACTGCAGCACAGATGTACGGAACTCCGCCGCTTCATCAAGGAAAAGCACGCCGTTATGCGCAAGCGAAACTTCACCCGGGCTGCAACTTACGCCACCGCCGATCATGCCTTCAAGACTGGCTCCCTGATGCGGTATCCTGAACGGAGGCTTTCTTATAAGCTGCACGTCGCGCGGCAAAAGCCCCGCAATACTGTATATACGCGTCACCTCGGCGGCATCTTTGCCCGAAAGAAGCGGAAGCAAAGACGGGAACCTATGGATTGCAAGCGTTTTTCCGCAGCCGGGAGGCCCGAACACCATGCAATTATGACCGCCCGCAGCAGCTATCTGCAAAGCGCGGACAAGCTCCTTCTGCCCTGAGACACTCGCAAAGTCTTCGTTTTCTTCTACAGGGGCAAATTCCACAGTGTCACTGCGTGAAAAAAGACTTATCTTCCTCCCGGCTGCGGCATTCGTAGCGTTTCCAGCATGAACAGTGCCAGTTACAAATCCAGTTTTTGCGTTCGTTCCGCCTGCGCTGGAAGCCGCAGTCTCGTTTCCGTCCGAATAACGCGTGTCCCCAAAGGCAGCCGCCGCACCTACATGAACCGCATCAGCCCTATCACTCCCGTCCGCACCTGCGCCGGATGCACCTTGCACGCCAGTAGCATTCGCGCCCGCTTCTTCCGCGCACACAGAAACGACACGCATATACTCATGCCACGCTTCTGTCAAATCTTTCACGGTAAAAACCGCCATATCAGAGAAAACGCCGGCTTCAACTGCATTTTCTTCCGGGATTATACAGTAACGGATGCCGTTCTCCAGCGCGGCGGAAACAGCACAATGAACTCCTCTTACAGGGCGCACCTTGCCGGAAAGCTCAAGTTCGCCAATAACAAGGACAGGCGTTTGCGGCCCGATGCTGCCTTCCTCTTTGTTCTGTTTGTGCGCGGCAAGGACGGCAAGCGCAATCGCAAGATCAAAGCCGGCCCCCTCTTTTTTCACGTCAGCAGGCGAAAGGCTTATAAGTACACGTTCCGGCGGAAAATCAAAACCAGAGTTACGGATAGCCGCACGCATACGCTCCCTTGCCTCTTTTACAGCATTATCAGCAAGCCCAACAAGATCAACAGCAGGAATTCCCCGGCGCAAATCAACCTCAACAGCAACAAGCGAACCTTCATATCCGAATGGTGAAAATCCGATTATCTGCATAAACAAAAAATCCTCCGTACAAAATAGATATGGAGCTTTCAAAAAAAATGTTGCTCCATATATTTATAATTGCCGGTGGATACCCCAAAAAATAAACTTTTCAGTGAAAACATGAAAAAAAATTGAAAAAATAGGCAAGTCTCTAAACCGCGGTCCGAAAAAGTGCGTATATCTTCAAAAACCGATATCTGGAAAACCGTTTTACTTGACTGTTTTTAGTGGTGTCCGTATAATTTCTTTGTATAGAATCAACGAGCCCCCGACACAATTTGCGGAGAAGCTTCAGAAGGAATTATGAAAGTTACGATTAAAGAGCTGGCAGAAAAAGCCGGTGTCTCAAAAACAGCCGTTTCATTTGCATTCAATAACCCAAAGCGGATTTCATCAGAAACTTATGAGCGTATAATGAAAATCGCAAAGGAAATTGGATATTCTCCCGATCCTGTGGCACGGATTCTTGCCACTCATCAAACACAAACAATCGGGCTGCTTTTTCCACAGTCAATTACAGAAGTTTTACAAAACCCGTACATAGCAGAACTTGCACGCGGAGTCGGCTCCGTCTGCGACAAAGAGGGGCTTGCTCTTACACTTCTTTCACCGCTCAAAGGAATAGTTAACAACACGATACAAAACGCAGCCGTTGATGGAATGATTATCCTTGGAGTTGATAAAAACAGTACAGTGCATGAAGCTTTCAAGCTTAGGAACATGCCGTACGTAGCCATAGATGCCGCAATGACAGAAGAATACACGAACGTCGGTATTGACGATAAAAAGCTTGCCGAAGAACTTATGGATATTCTGCTTGACAACGGACACAGAAAGATTAGTTTTTGTTCGCTAAAGCCAATTTCAGTCGATTTGACAGAAGAAAAACATTCGACAACGACGGAAGCAAGACAAAGCGGTATCGCGATATCAATAAAAAAACACAAGCTTTCTGATGAAACAAAAAAGGATTTCAGGTTCCTTGAATCAGAAACATCATTCGCAAAGTCGTACGAAATTGCAAAAATGCATCTGATGGAAAAAGACCGCCCGACAGCTGTTTTCTGCATGGGTGATATTCAGGCGCTCGGCTTTTACAGAGCGGCAGAAGATCTGGGTCTTAAAGTGCCCGAAGAGCTTTCTATCGTTTCGTTTGATGACTTGCCTCTGTCAGCGATTGTAACTCCAAGATTGACAACAGTTCACCAGCCCGGATTCGACAAAGGTCAGGCGGCGGCAGAATTGCTCATTAAAAAACTGAACGGACAGTCGTGCAACTCCGTATTGCTACCTGCATACATAGAAAACCGCGCGTCCGTGTGCAAAGCAAAATAGTCAATCAAACTGCGCGTTTTACGCTTTACGCCTGAAGTGCCGGCTGCAACTCCTCTGTCCAATACTTATCCGCAATCTCAATCTTTCCCGCCGTATAACCAAGCTTTCTGTCGGCTCGTACTGACTCGCCGTGGAAATCGCTGCCCGCAGTAATAAAAAAGCCCAGCTTTCTGGCAAGCGTTTCCAGCCGCCGGCACGAAGACACCTTTGCTCCCGGATGCCACGCTTCCAACCCACGGACACCGGCAGACCGGAACTCAGCAAGAGTCGCCTCCATCTTTCCCCAAGAAATGTACAGCGAAAGCGGATGCGCTATTACAGGAATGCCACCGCTTTCCACAATCGCAGAAATAGCTTCCGAAAGCTCCGCGCCCTGCTTACCACGGTAGTACGGCCTGCCGTGGCCTATATACTTGTCAAAGGCTTGCTGCCGCCGCCGCACAATCCGCTTTTCCAACAGATATGCCGCAATATGCGGCCTGCCCAAGTTCTGCCCCGGAAACATCGACTCCAGTTCGCCATAATCAACAGGGAAACCGTCAGCTTTCATGTTTTCAATTATCGTTCTGTTTCGCTCCACACGCTCATTCTGAAGCCGCTGCGTAAGCTGCTCCAATTCCGGCGCGATTTTCTGCAAACCAAGCCCCAAAAGGTGAAATTCGCCTCTCTGCCTGTTTATATTTATCTCTATTCCCCGCACAAAAACTATGCCTTTCTCTGCGGCAGCGGCTTCAGCCTCGTCCAATCCGCTCACAGTATCATGATCCGTAAGCGCAATAACAGAAATTCTTTTCTCAGCGGCAAAAAAAACAATCTGAGACGGTGAATATTCCCCGTCAGATGCCGATGAATGAATATGTAAATCTATCATAAAAAAACAATAGCATATTTTTGATTTTTATGTTAGAATAAGCAGAGATTTAAGAGGATTTCGAAATGCCAAGAGCAGTACAATACACCAAAGGATCCATTATTTACTTTTCCGGCGATAAAGATGAACGTATATTCATACTCCAGAAGGGAGTTATTTTCCTTACGAGTACAGATATAGAAACCGGTGCACCCGTCACGGAATACATACGCGAGGGTGAGTTCTTCGGTGTAAAATCAGCTTTTGGCCACTTCCCCCGTGAAGAAACCGCCACAGTCGTAACCGATTCAATAACGATTTCTATGACTGTAGCAGAGTTCGAAAATCTGTTCAGCAGCAACAAACAAATCATTATGAAAATGCTCCGTGTATTTTCGAACCAGCTTCGCTCAATACACAGGAAAATAGAGTCAATCCTTAACAAAGGCGATGCCGGCGTAAATCAGTACACAGGAATGCAGCTTGTAGCGCAGAGCTTTTATGATGACGAGCAATACAAATCATGCTGCGATGTCTGTCTTAAAGCCCTTACCCGCTTCCCGACAGCTCCGAACAAAAACAATATCGCAAAGTTGTATACAGAAGCAAAAAAACGCGCTGATATGCAGGCGGCACGTGGTGTCGTAACAGAACCTTCTGGTTCAATTATTTCAAGCGCAGCGGTACAGAACGCAATGAAGCAGTTCTCACTGCCGGCATTCTCACGCTTTGCAAAGACATTCAACCCAGGTGACGTTATCATAGCTGAATACGAGCCCGGCGACTGCTTCTATCTTATCCAGTCCGGTCAGGTACAGCTCGTTAAGTGCGTCAATGGCGTTAAAAAGAACCTTGATATCCTTATGCCGTCCGAATTCTTCGGCGAAATGGCTATCCTTGAAAACTCACCGCGCTCCGCAACTTGCGTCGCAATAGATACTGTTGAAGTTCTTGAGTTCAACAAAGAAAACTTCGAAATCCTTATTACCGGTAACCCGCAGATTGCGCTTATTCTTCTTAAACTTTTCTGCAAGCGCATTTACGACCAGAAACGCCGCTTCAAGATTCTTGTAATGCCGGACACACAGGCACGTATCGCTGACGTATTCCTTATGTTCGATGAGATGAACCCGACACCCAACCATGCGGACAGATCACGTAAGTTCAACATCACGGTACAGGATCTTTCTCACTGGGCAGGACTCCCGGTAGACACCGTACGCGACGAGCTTAATAAATTCGTGGAAAAACGCCGTATAGAGATTTACGACAACAATATCGTTGTCAACAACATAGTAGATATGAAACGTATAGTCGATCAAAAATCGATGATGCGCCAAGCGTAGGACACCTCATCTTACGGAATATCCTGTACAACCTCTTTAGGCGGAATCTCCAGCAACTCAGGGTTCTTCAGATACTTTCTGAATTCATGCAACGCTTCTGCGTAATACTGACCATCACAAATTCTGTCATCCATCGTAATGAAAAAATCAAGAAAATGCTTTCGAACTACACTTCCATCTGCCTGAACTTCATTTTCGTGCCGGTTTGTGCTGAAAGTAATGAACATAGGCACATTTCCGAAGTTATAAAGATGATGAAAAACTGAAGGAACGCCCAAAGAACCCATGGAAGAGACGACCATTGAGCCGTGGAACGGACTGAGCTCCAAAAGTGACGGCGGAATAAGCCCATGATAGTCAAGCTTGTAAAGAAGCTTCATAAAAAGGCGTAAAATCCAGCGCGGAAATTTCAAAGCCGTATGAAAAAAACTGTCCAAGTCTTCCGATTCGTCGGAATCCGGCTCATTCTGATACGCATAAATTTTAGTGTGCATATCTTTATAAACATCATTAATAGTATATTCCGGCTTAAAAAAGAACTTAAACATCGTTTCAGGAGCATTAAGAGTCATCTGTTTTTTGACCATCATGCTCACTTCTATATTGTTGCGTGCATAAATCCTGTGACCGTTTATGAATCGGTTTATTCCGGGCCTCTGGCTTACAACCCGTACATAAGCCGCCACAAGCACATACATCGCGTTTATGCCTTCAAAACCTTCTTTCCGCTTTTTGTGAACATATTTTTGTATTGCAGAAAGCTCAACGCTGTCCGAGATATAGTTATTCGCGTCGTTACGGGAATCCATAACATAAAGCGAGAAAATCGCTATAGGTTCTATTGAGCGAAGAAGCCGCCCATCCTTTCTGTCGCCTCTCCGCCGCTTGTACACCGGTCCTTTTTCACCTTCATCAATCTTCTTATCATCCATATTTTTAGGTTAAGTTGAGAATTTGATTCTGTCAATCAGTGCAAACGCCCAGTTATTGACCACAAGCTTTTTTTCTGGTATTCTTTTTTAAGTTTCGCCGACTTAGCTCATCCGGTAGAGCAGCGCATTCGTAACGCGCAGGTGGTTGGTTCAAGTCCGACAGTCGGCTTTATCTGCAAACCTTTATGTTATAAAGCCTTGCGGATTCCTTACCCTAAAAATGGGATACGGACATT
>JAEEGJ010011295.1_pt1 | contig 22740 bp, 22 predicted proteins | sample 8958761 | NCBI WGS metagenome assembly JAEEGJ01 (sample SAMN16246546, study PRJNA631951) | gut metagenome | biome: gut microbiome; feature: rumen; material: RS-attached | host: Bos | place: Iran: Karaj | collected 2018-10 | reverse complement strand
GCACCATTCGCAACAAATTGATGTGGGGCAAAGACAATAGAAATTGATTTCTGTCGTTTTCATTGGAAAAATTCATACCTTTGCACGATAGAATTATGTGGAGAAAAATTCGTTTATTACTGATAATCAGCGGTTTGATTGCTGCTGTTAATGCTAATGCCCAATTTGACGACCCCAAGACAATTGAAGTGGGGCCTCATGTGGGCGTGAGTTATTACATGGGCGACCTCAATCCGACTTTGCCTTTTGCCATGGCCGACCTGCAATACGGTGGCCTTGTGCGCTTCAATTACAACAACCGTTGGACGTTCCGCGCCGACTATGCATACGCTACGGTGAAGGCAGATGACAAAGTCATCAAATGGCGTCCTGAGCGCGAGCTGAACTTCCTGAGTAAGATACACGACCTCAGTTTTGTGGCGGAGTTTAACTTCTGGGAGTATTATACCGGCAATCCGAAAAAGAATGTCTCGCCTTATATCTTTGGTGGCATTTCGGTGTTTTATTACACAGCCTATGCTAATGTTAGTGGTACATTGGTTGACTTGAGTGACTATAAGACAGAGTCGTTACCTACTGATCCCAAGTGGTATGACCAGGCTTTTGGTAAAACTAGTCCCATCGGCATCTCCATCCCTTTTGGTATGGGTGTGAAGTTCGCTCTTTCCCGCCACATGGCTGGCACGGTGGAGTGGCGTATGCAGAAGACTTTCACCGACTATCTTGATGATGTGGGCACGGTGTATCCTGCCGACGACCAACATGCCACTGTTATTGTAGACAACATGTATTATGACCTGACTGACCCTACGGCGACGCCTTCGGGAATACCGGTGAACGGCAATGGACATCCTACATCTAATCCTGACGGAATATATACAAAAGACCAACAGCGTGGCAATTCAGCCTACAACGACTGGTTCGGTATGGCGCGTGTGTCGCTGACTTGGAAATTCAACTTGCCCGACGGAAGGGGCTGTAATTTAAGCAAATTCTGAGCTATGGAACTGAAAGACCAACTGATGCAACAAATAGACCGCGAACGCTTGCCACAGCATGTCGCGATTATCATGGACGGTAACGGGCGTTGGGCCAAGGAGAGAGGGAAAGCCCGCCTCTTTGGACACCAAAGTGCCATACAGTCGGTGCGCGAGGTGTCGGAGGGCTGCGCAGAGCTGGGTGTGGGATTCCTGACTTTGTATGCCTTCTCCACAGAGAATTGGAACCGTCCTTTGGCAGAAGTCAGCGGACTGATGTCGTTGTTGGCGACTACCATCACGAAGGAGGTTATCACGATGAACAAGAACAGCATCAAGTTGAACGCCATCGGTGACCTGAAGAGCTTGCCCAAAGCCAACTACGACCAGCTGATGCAAGCTATCGAAGACACGAGCCACAACACGCGCATGGTGCTGACCTTGGCTTTGAGTTATTCAGGTCGGTGGGACTTGAAGCAAGCCGCGCAGCGCATAGCGCAAGATGTGGCTGCGGGTAAATTGGCACCGAATGCTATCGACGATGCGACGATTTCGTCTTACCTTTCCACCTATAATATGCCCGACCCTGAGTTACTCATTCGTACCAGTGGCGAGGAACGCATCAGCAATTTCCTGTTGTGGCAGCTGGCTTATTCCGAACTGTATTTCACCCCAAAATATTGGCCTGACTTCCGTAAGGCCGACCTTTATGAGGCGATTTTGAACTATCAACACCGTGAACGCCGCTTTGGGAAAACCAGCGAACAAGTAACGAAATAATGATTGAAAGAAGAATTATGCGATTGAGATATTTACCCATACTGCTGACTCTTGTGGCCCTCATGGGCTTCGGGAACAGCGCTTTCGCCCAGATCCAAATTGGAGACGACCTTTCGGAAGTCGACTATTCCCGCCCACAGAAATATGAGATTGGTGGTGTGGTCGTGGAAGGTGCCAAGTACGTAGATGGCTCTATGTTGAGTATGATTGCTAAACTGAATGTGGGTGAGACCATCTCCATTCCGGGCGACGAAATCTCGAATGGCATCCGTAAAATATGGGAACAAGGCCTGTTTGAAGACGTGGCCATCAATGCCACTGACTTCGTGGGTAACAAGGTGTTTCTACAAATCGTTATTAAAGAAAAACCACGTGTGTCGAAATTCTCTTTCAACGGCATCAAGAAGAGCGAAGCCGACGACATCCGCAACAAAATCAATCTCTCGCGTGGTGACATCGCCACTGAGCATTTGATAACTAAAACTACCCGCATTATTGAGGATTTCTTCTACGACAAAGGCTATCTCAACGTTGACATCGATATCGAACAAAAGCCCGACACTGTGCGTGAGAATTACATCGATATGGTCATCAATGTCAAAAAAGGCGAAAAGGTTAAAATCGGCCAAATCAATGTGATTGGCAATGAGAACCTTGCTGACGGTCAGGTTCTTTCGGCGATGAAGGAGACCAAACAACGCGGCCATTTCGACCCGTTAAATCCCCTCGGTCCAATGATTGTGAATACCGTAGCCGATTTGGTGACCTTGCATCCTTTGAGGGCAATCAACGGCGTGGAGGAATACTTCTATGACAATTATCGCCCACGTATATTCAAGGCCTCGAAATACATCGAGAAGAATTACGAAGATGACAAGAAACTTATTATTGAGAAATACAACTCCAAAGGTTATCGTGATGCTCGCATTGTCAGTGACTCGGTGTATCGTATTGACGACCGGAACTTAGGCATCGACCTCGTTATTGATGAAGGCAACAAATACCACTACCGTGACATCACTTGGACAGGCAACACCAAGTATACCGACGAGACCCTCAACTCCATTTTGGGTATTAAGAAGGGCGATGTATATAATAAGGAGTTGCTTGACAAGAACCTGACATACAGCGAGACCAATCTTGATATCAGCTCTTTATATATGGATGACGGCTATCTCTTCTTCCGTGTCGATCCCGTGGAAGTGGCCGTTGAAAACGACTCCATCGACTTGGAAATCCGCATCAATGAAGGCAAGCAAGCTCGTATCAGCAACATTTCTTTGGTGGGTAACACGAAGACCTACGACCACGTGGTGCTGCGTGAGCTATATACCCGTCCTGGACAATTGTTCAGCCGTAGCGACGTGGTGCGCTCCGTTCGTGAGTTAGCCACCTTAGGTTTCTTTAATCAGGAATCCATCAACCCCGATGTGCAGCCCAATCCTGCCGACAACACCGTTGACATCAACTATTCAGTAGAGGAAGCCGCTGCCGACCAAATCCGTTTTTCGGCTGGTTTTGCCTATAAAATGCTGATGCTTGAGGCTGGCTTGCAGTTCTCCAATTTCTCGATGCGCAACATCTTCAACAAGAAAGCATGGCGGCCTTTGCCAATGGGCGATGGACAGAAACTATCGTTGAGTGTCACTACCTATGGTAGTCAGTACATATTCTATAATGTGTCGTTTACGGAGCCTTGGCTGGGAGGTCGCAAGCCTAACTCGCTGACAGCTTCGTTCTACCAGGCGTTCTATTCCAATTCGTATGAAAGGACGGATTCACGCTATGGCTGGTTCAATATGACGGGTGGTACCCTTGGCTTGGGTCGTCGCCTGACTTGGCCTGACGACTATTTCGCCTTGTATCAAGGCCTCAACTTCAAGCGTTACAGCCTACACAACTACCAATCTTCATACTTAACAGTAGGCGATGGCAACGGCAAGTTCAACCTGATCAGCTACAGCTTCGTGTTGTCGCGCAACTCGGTGAGCCAGCCCCTTTATCCGCGTAACGGCTCCGAATTCCAACTCGGACTTGAAATCACACCACCTTATTCGCTGTTGAACAATAAGGATTATAGTGGCCTATCCGAGAATGAGAAGTACAAATGGATTGAGATGCACCGCTGGACCTTTAAAGCGGCTTGGTACACAGAGCTTTATGAGAAACTCGTGATGATGACCCGTGTGCGCTTTGGTTATCTGGGGGCATATAATGACCAAATCGGTCCTACACCCTTCCACCGCTTCTTCTTGGGAGGCGATGGCTTGAGCAGCGTTTCTTTCGACAGCCGTGAGTTGGTAGGTATGCGTGGCTATGCAAACAGTTCGCTCACGCCTGGTTTTTACAGCAATTCCGGTTCGGGAGGGAATGGTGGCAACCTTATGACGAAGTATACCTTGGAGTTGCGTTACCCGCTTTCGTTGAACCCGCAGGCCACTATTTATGCCTTGACTTTCTTGGAGGCCGGTAACTGCTGGCTCGGGTTCAAGAACTTTGACCCGTTTGATGTGAAGCGGTCGGCCGGTGTCGGTGTGCGCATCTTCCTGCCGATGTTCGGCTTGCTTGGCCTCGACTGGGGTTACGGCTTCGACGACGTGTATGGCACCACAGGCAACAACCATAGCCAGTTCCACTTCTCCATCGGAGGATCTATTGATTAGTTTAGAGTTTAAAGTTTAGAGTTTAGAGTCAGTGGTTAGTTGAGAGTTGCAAGTTAGGAGACGCTTTTTGTCATTGCGAGGAACGAAGTAATCCAGTATTTGGAATCTTTGAATCTTTGAATTGTAAATCCGTTTTTGGAACGATTATTGATAAACCCAACAGAAAAAACAATTAGAAACTCAATAAGAAAATGAAAGCATTTAAAACCTTGATTTTGACCGCTGCCTTGGTTTGTGGCGGCATTATGACTGCCAATGCACAGCTTGGCGGTGGACAGAAAATCGTTTATGTCGATTCAGAATACATTATGGAAAACATTCCTGAATACGGCGACGCACAGGAAGAACTGAATGCCTTGTCGGACAAATGGCAAAAAGAAGTGAAAGCCATTTACGACAAGGTGTCAGAGATGTATAGCAAGTATCAAACGGAGATGTTGCTTCTTTCGGAAGACCAAAAACGCGCCCGCGAACAGGCCATCGTCGACAAGGAACAGGAAGCCAAGAACTTGCAGATGCAGTACTTTGGCTCTGAAGGCCAGCTCTATCAAAAACGTACTGAACTCATTCAACCTATTCAGGAAAAGGTCTACACGGCCATGAAGGAAGTAGCTCAATCCAAGAACTACGCCTTCATCCTTGACTTGGCTTCGGGTACTTCGGTACTCTATGCCAGCGACAAGAATGACGTCAGCGATGACGTGCTTGACCAACTCGGCAACGTGATGCAGACCGTGCGTCGCGAGAACCGCCGCAAGACTACTGCAACCGTTGGTACTACAGGATCTAAGGGTGCCAGCGCAGGAAGTAAAGGCACCAGTACGGGAACCAAGAGCCTTAACACTGGTTCAAAAGGTGAATCGAAGGCCAAAGCTGGTGGCGGAAGCGAGACCAAAGTGGAGAAAAAGAAGAATTAACTGAATAATCAACAAAGAACACAGTTTTTTTGTATCTTTGCGGCTCGTTAGACAAACTAGTAAACAGATAAATCATTAAAAGTCAATAAAATGAAAAGAGTATTCAAAGTTTTGTTTCTGGGTATGGCTCTCTTTATGATGAGTGGAGTGGCGAATGCCCAAGTGAAGATTGCACACGTTAATACGGCAGAAGTCCTCGATGCCATGCCTGATAAGGCTAAAGCTGAGAAAAATCTGGAGAAGTACTATGACGAATTGCAGAACCAACTGCAGGCTATGGCAAAGGAATACCAGACTAAGATGCAGGATTACGAAGCCAACCAGGCTACCATGTCGAATCTGGTGAAGCAGTCGAAGGAGAAGGAAATCGTTGACCTTCAGACCCGCATCCAGCAGTTCCAAGTCAATGCTGAGAATGAATTCGAAGCCAAACGCGCCGAGTTGCTGAAGCCCATGCTCGACAAGATCCAAAATGCCATCAACACGGTGGGTAAGGAAAAGGGTTATACTTACATCCTCGACCTGGCCACGGGTGCTGCCGTCTATGTGGGCGACAATGCCGTTGACTGCACTAAGGATGTGAAAGCCAAATTGGGCATCACCAAATAAGGATTGTTGAAATCCGAATCAACAAAACAGCCGACTCGATGAGCCGGCTGTTTTTGTTGTTATTTGATGCTCTCTCGCTTGACTTTCGCGAACCGTAGTAGCTTGAGGATGCCCAAAGGTTTACGGTCGTCCTTGTTGGATAGGTTGAGGTAAAGCCCGAATTTTTTCGCAATCGGAATCTTGAAGGTTTCAACGAACTCGATGAGGGTGCCGTCGGGGTCTTCCACATAGGTGAAATGTCCGTTGGCGTCGCCCATATCGAAGTCGGCACCGCTGTCGCAAACGAAAGGATGCCTCATTAGCTCAGCCTCCTCTTGCACGGCGTTCATGTTGCGCACATCGAAGCAGAGGTGGATGAAGCCGGGATCACCCCAATATCTTCCTTCGTATAGTTTCTTGCCGGGTGCGTTGACGTTTTGAATCAATTCGAGATGCGAGGTGCCCATGATACGGCACAAAGGTCCTTCAATAGGTTTTGAGCGTTCGAGGATGACACGGCGCAGCGTGCCTTCACCGCCGGGTAGGCATTTCAAGTCCTCAAATACTCCCGTCTGATCGAAGACCACCTTGTCGTATTCAAGCAACTGTGTATAGAAGGGGAGAGAACGCTCGATATCGCTGACGCCGATGATGGCTCCGTTGGCACCGCCCGTGGTCTTCTTCTCGTCAATGAAAACATAGTTGTCCTGCTCGAGTTGGAAGAGGTTGCCATAGGGGTCTTTCATGAAGAATTCCTTTTGGCCCGTGGGAGAGGTCAGAATTTCACTGATGACATCGAGGCCTTTATTAATAAAGGTGTTGTAGGCCGTTTCGATGTTAGGTGTCTTCACCTTGGCGATGAGGATGCCCAAATCGCCGAGTTTGACAGGCTCTTTCAGATAGTTGAGCTCGCGTCCCTTAGGTTGCCAAATCTCGAAGCCGCCGCCGCCTCGAATGTTGACGGCAATGCCTGAGCGACGGGGCTGGGGCTTGCCGCCCGTGTAGGGAAGCATGCGTTCAGCCACGCCTTCGTCGTCGACGATCTTGATCTCGAAACCGAAGTTGTCGTAATACCATTTCCAGGCTTCCACGAAGTCGTTGACTCCGATGCCCACTTGTTGTATGCCGCAAATTACTTTTTCTTTCATGATGGTTTTTGTTTGTGTCGGCGTTTAATTTCATTGAATCTTCGATTTCGACAGGCTCAACGACCATAGCTTATGCAGGTCCCTGAGCCCGTCGAAGGGCCGTACTTATTTATGTAGCAGATATTTTTCTTGATAGTTTATAATATAAAGGTAAGCAATACTTATGGATATGCGCCATCAGCAGCTCGGTACGCCCGATGAGTTTGCGGTGCTTCTGCCGTTTGATGGCACGCACAGCGATAGCGCCGCATTTCTCTACATCGAGGCCATTGGCTTGTCCTGCATCCATTTTGGCGTGGGCAGTGCCGTCACCGTGCAGTGCACTTTTGCTAATTTGCGTGTTGATGCGCCCTGGTATGAGGAAGGTGACGTTGATGTTGTCATATTCCAGCTCCAGTGATTCGTAGAAGCCGAACAAGGCATGCTTGGCGGCACAATAGGCAGAGCGCAGTGGGAAGCCGAACAAGCCCGATAAGGAAGTGGTAACGCTGAACTGCACATGCTCCTTGGCGAGAATCATCTCCTTGAACTTTTTCACCAGGTAGACTCCACTGAGGAAATCGATTTTTAGGATCTTTTCATCAACGCTAATGTCGGTGTCTAAGGCCTTCTCGCGTTGCGAGATGCCTGCGTTGAGCACGAAGAGGTCGATGCTTAGGCCGTGCTCTACGACATAGTCGTATAGACGGTCGATGGAAGCATAGTCATCGAGTTGGGTCTCAGTGGCAAAGGCTTTCACACCGTATCGTTCGCATAGTTCCTTGGTCTTGTTGAGGTCGTCGATGCCCAAGCCCGTCAGCACGAGGTGACAGCCTTCCTGCGCGAGATGCAGCGCGATGCTCTGTCCGATTCCTGTGCCTCCGCCGGTAATGAGGGCGGTTTTGTCTTTGAGTTGTAACATAACAATAATGCTCTTCAGTTTCCCTTCGGGAATGGAGTCTGTTGTTGTTTTCCTGTGGCGGCTTGTGGCGTTTACGAATAGGCAACTAATACTTGTCGCCGCTTGTAAAATAATGTCTCCTCTCCAATCCCGAAGGGAATCTCCTTTTCTGCGCTGCAAAGATAAAAATAATTCCTTCATGTTGGGATAATCAATATATTTACTAATTTTGTGGCTCGCAAAACCTTGATGTCGGGTCGGCCCTTCGACAGGCTCAGGGTCCTTAATTTTCAATTTTAAATTATCAACTATCAATTTGTACAATGGACATTTTCGAGAGAATATCAAAGGATTCCGGTGGCCCGATCGGGCAATACCGCGAACGCGCTGACGGTTATTTCGCATTCCCGCGTCTGGAAGGCGAACTTGGACCGCGTATGACCTTCAACGGCAGGGAGGTGCTCTGCTGGAGTTTGAACAACTATTTGGGTTTGGCGAACCACCCTGAGATCCGTCGCGTGGATGCCGAAGCCGCAGCCAAATACGGCCTCGCCGCTCCCATGGGCGCCCGTATGATGACGGGTCATACCCGTATGCACGAGCATTTCGAGCACGAGTTGGCCGACTTCGAGAAGAAAGAAGCCGCATATCTGTTCAACTTTGGTTACCAAGGCATTGTGTCGACCATCGATACCTTGACCAGCCCCCATGATGTCATTGTCTACGACAACGAAGCTCATGCCTGCCTCTTGGATGGCATTCGTCTGCATATTGGCAACAAGTACAAGTACCGCCACAACAATATGGAAGACCTTGAGAAGAAGTTGAAGGTTGCCACTGAGGTAGTGGCCAAGACGGGTGGTGGCATTCTTGTCATCACCGAGGGCGTATATGGCATGACGGGCGCTTTGGGTGACCTAGCAGGCATCGTGGCCTTGAAGAAGAAATACAGCTTCCGCATTCTCATTGATGACGCCCACGGTTTCGGCGTAATGGGTCCTACAGGTCGCGGTACGTCAGAACATTTCAATGTGATGGACGACATCGACATTTACATTGGAGCATACGCTAAGGCTATGGCCATCATTGGTGGCTTTGTGGCTGGACCCAAGTATGTGATTGAATATCTGCGCTATAACATGCGTTCGCAGATGTATGCCAAGAGCTTGCCGTTAGCCATTGTGGAAGGCTGCGAGAAGCGTTTGGAAATCATCCGCAGCGCCGAGGGTGACGCCTTGCGTGCCCAACTGTGGAAGGTGACTCGCGCCTTGCAGAAGGGCTTCCGCGATCTGGGCTTCGACATCGGCCCTGCCGAGGCTTGCGTGACACCCGTGCATGTGTTGGGCGACGTGGTGCAGGCCACCAACATCGCCATGGACTTGCGCGAGAACTACCGCATCTTCTGCTCGGTCATCACCTATCCCGTCATTCCCAAGGGTATGATTATCTTCCGAATCATCCCGACGGCTGCCCACACCATGGATGATGTCAACTACACGTTGAACGCCTTCGCCGAGGTGCGTCAGAAACTCGACAAGGGCTATTACGACGGCACCGAGGTCCCGAATATGAGGATTGAATAGCAACATTTCACAACGAAGGACTATTCTGACCTTTTTAACGTCATTGCGGACAAGGATCCGCAATCCCCTACGTGCGGAGACGATTCCTTGACGAGTAGGAGATTGCGGGTCAAGCCCGCAATGACGTTTTGTGTTTATGGTGACTTTTTTTTGCATATTTCAAGTATTATCTATATCTTTGCATTTTCATAAAGTAAGATAATCCCAAAAATGTGATAATATGATACTTGTGAAACAAGTCGGTGTCTACGTCAACATCGTCAATTGCAAGCTCAAGAAATACATTGCTGAAGCTTTCAAAAAGAATGGCGTCAATCTGACGGGCGAACAATACCTCGTCATGGACGCGCTATGGAATGAGGGCACGCTTACCCAACAAGCCATTGCTTTCATCATCCAAAAGGACAAGAATTCGGTTACCCAGTTCATCGACAACCTCGAGAAGAAAGGGCTTGTCACCCGCTCGGTGGCCAAAGAAGACCGTCGTGTGAACAACATCATGCTAACCGAGGAAGGCATGGCATTGAAAGATTCCACAAAACAGCTGGCCATCGATACAATGAACAAAGCCCTCGATGGCATATCGGAGTACGATTTGAACACTTTCGTGGGCGTGCTGAAGAAGGTCTGTGCCAATATTTGACAGATTTCAAGTTTTTTATGGCAATTGGTATGATAATTGAATGATAATATTGGTGCTAAACTTAAAATGCATATTTTTGTACCTCAATTTTTTCAACGAAATGAAAAGAATGACAAAATTATTGATGGCGCTTCTTGTATTGGCTTTGATTATGCCTTCGTGCAACAAAGGTCCAGGCGAGGGCGGCACGGGCACGGTGCAGGGCTATGTGAAGCTTGTGCATCATCCCGATGACGATTATACTTTGACTCCTGACACAATGGTCGCGGCCAAGACCGATGTCTTCATCATCTATGGCGACGAGCCCTATTTTGGCAATGATGTCGAAACGGGAACTGATGGTATGTATCAGTTTGAGTATCTGCGGCCTGGCGACTATACCGTGTTTGCCTATTCCACCCTACCCTCAGGTGAAAAGGTGGCCGTAAGCGAATTGGTCAACCTGCAACATGGTGCTGTGGTGAATGTGCCAACGCTATACATCCACGATGGCAAGGCATACGGCACTTCCGTTGTGAAAGGCAAGGTTTACGCTGCTTATTACCACAACGGCAGCTACCGTGGCGAAGGTTGGGCTTACGAACATCGTGTTTATATTCGTAGGGTAGGCGAGGACATTCCTTTTGATGACAACCGCGTGGGTCCCGATGGCTATTTCGCTTTCCAAAAGTTGCAACCTGGCGAATATGAGGTGTTTACGGCTTCCGACGATATTGCCACAGAAATCCCCGATTTTGTCTTCCAGACCGTCAATGTTGAGGAAGCGGGGCAAATCTACGAGATTGAGGAACAATTTGAAGTGATTATCAACGTGTAACAAGCGGGGCTTACGATAGGCTTAGGCACCCTCAATTTCAGTAAAAGCAAAGGTCCCTGAGCCCGTCGAAGGGCCGAATAAAAGAAAACTTAATCATCTACTAAATATGAAGAAACTATTGTTTTTATTGGTATTTTGCGTCTGCGCTTTTGGCGCCATGGCACAGTCGGTCTCGGAGAGCACCATCCAGAAACGCGAGAACCGCAAAGGCATGGTGTTGAAAGAATGGAACACGGCGGCTGGCGACAAGCGAGCCTTCCTTGACCGCGTGACGACTTACGATGAAATGGGCCGTAAGATTGAGGAAATCGAGTATGCCAGCTATGGCCAGAAGTGGCGCATTGTGTTCGAGTATCCCAAAAACAGCGACATCACGGCCAAGGTGGTGCGCGAAATCGAGTACAACGACCGCGACAAGGTGACCCGGATCCGCAAGTACGAGTACAACGAAGATGGCTCAAAGAAATGCCAGAAGAACTATTATCCCAATGGCAAGCTGGAGTCGGTAAAGACCTTCGAATACGTCCCTAAATAAACTGTGGAAGAGATTCTTGACATAGTGCAAGGCATGAAGTCCATCACCTTGGATGAGATGAGTGCCGTGAAGCTGATGAACCGCATCGACACGAAATATGTGGTGACGGAAGCTCAGCTTCGCGCCATTCTGTTGGGAATCAAGGATAACTACTATGCCCAGGAAGTGGAAGGCAACCGCCTTTCGCCTTATAGCACAGTCTATTACGACACACCTGAGTTGACCATGTACCTTATCCACCACGATCGCCATCTGGTGCGCGACAAGGTGCGTGTGCGTACCTATGTCGACTCCCACTTGACCTTCTGCGAGGTGAAGCACAAGAACAACAAAGGCCGCACGAAGAAGAAACGCATAGAAGTGGAGCCTATCCCGAACATCCTAGATAACCCCGAGGCGGCGGCGTTTCTGGCTGAGAAACAGCCTTACGATGTGAACACTTTGACTCCACATCTTGTCACTATTTTTGATAGGTTTACGTTGGTGAATTACGACAAAACCGAACGCCTCACCATCGACTGCAATCTGCGTTTCGAGAACCTGCGCAACGGTCACACCGCCTCGATAGCGCCACTTGCCGTAATGGAGCTCAAGCAGGACGGTCGCGCCCACTCGCTGCTGAAAGATGTACTTTTTGAATTGAGAATCAGACCGTTCAAGGTCAGCAAATATTGCATCGGCACCTGCTTGACCTGTCCCGAGGTGAAGCAGAACCGGTTTAAGAAGAAGCTTAGGAGAATTGAAAAGCTAAAGACTATGGCTGATGGCCCATGGCCTATGGCTGCCTCTACGTAAAGGCAAGCCATTGGCCATAGTCATAAGCCATAGTCTAACAATTAAACAATTAAACAAACAACAATCAACAATATGAACCTACTACAAATCAACCTACAGGATTTCGATCCTGACATTGCGCGCGAGTTTGGCGGTGGCGCCTCCACCATGGATTTCCTTGGTGTGCCGCTCTTCGATGCCCAAAGCCTTTGGACGACCTTGATCCGCTTTGTGTTCAACATCATCGTCTGCTGGGTCATCATTCATTTCTTCTATTACAAGAAAGCCAACCGCAAGGACTATTATTTCACCTTCATTATGTTTGCTGCGGTCATCTTCCTCATCATTTCGCTGATGGAGAACATGAAGATGAACATCGCTTATGCCTTGGGGCTTTTTGCTATCTTCGGCATGATACGATACCGAACGGAGACCATCAAGATTCGTGAGATGACCTACCTCTTCGTGGTGATGGGTCTGAGCATCGTCAACGGTATGGCACTATCGACAAGCTATTCAGAATTGATTATGGTCAACCTGCTGGTCGTGTTGATTATCTGGATTTTGGACGGCACAAAGCTACTGAAACACACGGCCACGAAGGTTATCTTGTACGACCGTATCGAGAACACCAAGCACGGCAAGGAAGAAGACTTGAAGGCTGACCTCATCGAGCGCACGGGCCTCGACATCTCGAAGGTGGAAGTGGGACATATCGACTACCTGCGTGATGTAGCTTTCGTGAAAGTGTATTACAAGCCGATTGACGGTGAGGTGAATACGATAGATACGATTACGAAGCTGAAAGATTTTGATGTTTAGACTATGGCCTATGGCAAATGGCTTATGGCTGCCTCTGCGTAAAGGCAAGCCATTGGCCATAGTCATAAGCCATAGTCGAAAAAGAATATGAAGAGGTTATTACTCATAGTGCTCCTCATGGTTTCGGTAAGCGTCTTCGCGCAGAGCGAGCGGACGACCGACTTCGGCGGTATTGTCTCGGCTGAGGCAGAGGCATCTTTGGGTGGACCTTGGGGCCTGTCGGCAGAGGAAGAGTTGCGCTTCGACCATAACTTCTCGCAGTTCGACCGTTGGCTCAATTCGGTGGGCGTGGACTATACTTGCCTGCACAACCGCATGAATATTGGCCTGACTGCTGATTATGTCCGTCGCCATAACGACCGAGGCTATTACGAGAACCGTGGCCGTTTGGGTTTGCAGGTGACCTATACGGAGGAATACCGTCGCTTCAAGTTTCAGGTGCGCAGCAAGGCTATGGGTACTTTCTTCGATGAGTGCACAGGCGAACATCGTGTGAATCCGAGGCTGTATTGGCGCAACCGCCTGAAGGTGACCTACCAGCCGATGAACAGCCGTTGGAAGTATGCGCTCTCCACCGAATTGTTTTGGCTCACCAACGACCCCAAGAAAGGCGGCCTCGACAACCTACGCACAGTGCTTTCTGTGGATTACCGCCTTGCGCGGCGATACACCCTTTCGGCCTTTGCCCGAATGGATAACGATCTTTGGGTATCGGAACCAGTGGATAGATTCTATTTCGGCCTGACATTGAAGGCGAAATATTGATTTTCTTTTTATCTTTGCAGGCATGAAACGATTCTGCTGGATAGGGATATTGGTTTTGCTGGCCATGGCGGCCTGCGCCCGACCTGATAATGACCCTGTAGAGACGCGGCGCGCCACGTCACGAATAGAGCAGGTCCCTGAGCCTGCGGTTGCTGAGCGCAGCCGAAGCATCGAAGGGCCGTCCCCCGAATTGTCCGCCATCGACAGCCTGATGTGGCACCAGCCCGACAGCGCCTTGATGTGTCTGTTGCCCTATTTCGACACCTGTAGAGACGTTGCGTGCAACGTCTATCCTGAAAACCATAACGGCAATTCGGAAGACGTAGCACGCTACGTCTCTACAAACGTGGCATTCAACCGCCATTACGCCAACCTCCTGTTGGCCGAATTGCTCTACAAGAACGATTACGCCCAAACCAACCGCCCCGCCTTACGGCAGGCAGTTTCCTATTTCGACAGCCTAACCCTCACCCTGAACGACACACCTGCACCCAAACGCCTCATAGCGGGCTCCTCATTCCGCGAAGGCGGAACGCTATCCCTGACACGAAACGACAATCTCGCCTTCCTCACCGCCCGCGCCCACTACATCAACGGCGTGGGCTACTACGAAAGCGACAGCGTGGTGGAGGCCTGCAAGGAATACCTGAAAGCCTTGGAGCTAATGGAAATCCATTTCGAGCAAAATGAACTGGTGGGGAAAAAGGCAAGGTTTATGACCTATACCTACAACCGCCTTGGAGATTTGTTTGAAGAACAATATATGATGGAGCCGGCGATTGATTGCTATAAGCATTCTTGTGATTACTCTATCATCTCGCCTATTTCATCCTATAGCGTATCCATTATCCTGTACCGCATAGGTAAGCACTATAATATGAAAGGCGACAAGGATAGTGCAGACTATTATTATTCGCAAGCCTTAGCAAATATGCCAGACTCGGCAAATCTAAATTACAGAGACATTGTTTCAACAAAAGCCTTGTTGTCCTATCAATTGACGCATCAAGCCGAAGCATCCCTAAAGCGTTTGAAGCAAATGGCTATTTTGGCTGCCGATGACGACGAAAGACTGACGCGTTATGTTGTTATTGGAGATATTTTCTTTGAGGAAAACAATTATGATTCTGCACTTTTGTATTTGGAACCTGTGTTGGAAAACAAAAGGAACCGATTTTTACAGATAAGAGTAGCGAATTATCTGCGAATTATCTATGACAGTCTTGGGAATAAGGAAAAGTCGAATGAATGTATGCACTACTTGGCGCTTCACAATGAGACAGGAGCGGAAAACAGCGCTTTGGCTTCCCAACTCAGTGAATTGTATAAGATGTATTTGACCCAAAAACAAGAGAAAAAAGCTGAGAAAAAACGAGAGGCAGCGGTCAAAAAAGCGATAGAGATTGTTGTTCCCATTGCTGTGGCATTGGCTTTGACTATCATAGTTGCGGCGAAAGTGAGAAGCAAGAAGCTTTTGAAGAAACAGCAAGAGGACGCGGACAGAATACTTGGTGAAACAGAACAGCAGCACAAGGAAGAGCTGAGACAGAGGCAGACTGAAGCGGAAAGGATGCTGGAAGACAAAGAAAAACAACACCAGCAGGAGATGGAGTCTGAGCGGCAAACCCATAAGCTGCAGCAGGCAGCCCTTTCAGGTCGTTTGAAGCGAAGCAATGAGGAGCTGCGCGACGTGTCGAAACAATTGGAGCAGTCTTTGTCAAGAAATGCCCTCTCCGAACCAAACACATCTAATGATTATACGGCATTCATTAATGCTCCCATTTGCCTTTACATCATCGAACTTGTACACAAACAGCAGTTCAAGTCGAAGATGGATTACTTGATTTACAAGGACGATGCGCTTAGCAAAGAACAGATATTGAATTTGCGTAATGCCGCAGAAGAGCATTTGTCTCGGTTTGTTTCCCGTATTCGCAACCAATATCCAAAACTGACAGACAACGACATGGATTATTGTTATCTTGTCCTGCTTGGCCTTAACGAGGCAGATATTTCCGCCTTGATGCAACGGGCGTACACCACGGTTTGCGACCGGAGTAGAAAAATCAACCGCATTGTTGGGGCAAATGACAGCCTTTACCACACCCTCCGCAATATGCTTGATAAATGATTAATTATTTGTAAATCAAGATGTTATTGTAATTCATCGTTCCTTTTCGTACCATCATTTTCTTGACTGTAGTATCCGAACCACCCTACTTTTGCATCGTCTTTTAAAACTACAAAGCGATGAAAAAAGTGACAAAATTGGTTCTGATGCTCTGCTTGATCCTTTCGGGAGCATTTTGCCATGCCAACGGCGTGGCCGGACAGGAAAACGAGAAAGGGAATGATGGTACACCTATTGAAATAATTAAAAATTCAAGCCATGGCGGTACCGAAAAAAGCAATTCAATTATTGCTACAATCAACGGCAATGTGCTTACGGTCGTCTTCACCGAGAACCTCGGAGAAGTGGACGTGGAAATCACCACCTCCACGGGCGGCTATGTGCAGGCCAACTCTTGCCTTACGCCCAACGGCATTCAATTCATCATCCCGCTTGCGGGCGACTACATTGTCACCTTCACCCTCCCCAACGGGGATGAGTACTATGGTGAGTTTACGGTAACGGATTAAGAAAACATCATTTATCAAACAAACATCAAAAACTAAGATTATCTTTAACCTTACTTTAACCTTAAAAACAAATCAGTTATGAAAAAAGCAGTTTTTACCATCATTTTATCAATTGCCCTTGCAATTTCTTATGGGCAAATAAAAATGCATCCGAGTGGACAGATAAGTTTTCAATCCACAAACACTACAGGAGGAGTCCAGATTGATACTTCTGGAAAAACAGTGTTTGAACCGCTGTTAACCACAAGTTATGCCAAGATAAACCAAACAAAATGTTATACAACTATGGTCAAGGTATGGGATATTCAATTAGATAATCCCCAAGTGAATCCCAACGAGCCTTTCTACGTGCTTAGCAACGGTACTGTTTACGGTTGTTCTTTCTATTCATTCCCTGCTGGAGGAGGCACAACGCCATCACGTGGCAGTCAACCAATAACCAATGCTACCGAACTTCTTTCGTGTATTGGCGGGTATTATTATGATAACACTGAATTTGTCGGATTTGAGCCTGATTATGAGAATAACCCCGAGGTGGCTCCAGAGGCAATAGAAGGGCTGATGAAAGACTTGGAGGTTGAACGAGTATTAGGCTTAAATGCCAACGAAATTGAAGCGGTACTTCCCGAGGCAGTCCGTCACGATCCTCAAGGAGCTGTGTGCATCAACTATCAGGCTCTTATCCCAGTGCTTATTGAAGGCTTCAAGGAGCAGCAGCATACCATAGAGTCGCTCCAAAACCAGATTGCCGAGCTGAAGTCAGAGTATCGCGGTACATTTGGAATAGGAGAGCAAGAGCTTTCCAGTAATGTCTTGTATCAGAATGTCCCGAACCCAACGAATTCCTCTACAAGCATTGATTGTTACCTTGATTCGCACGTTTCAAAAGCAGTCATAGCGGTATATGACTTGAATGGATTGCAGTTAAAGGAGTATCCTGTGTATCACAAAGGCAAAAACACCATCACGATCGAAGCCAATGAGTTTAAGCCGGGTATTTATATGTACAGTCTCTTGGTGGAAGGAAAACTGATTGACACCAAGAGGATGGTTGTCACCTCAAAATAGCTGAGCCATGAAAAAGAAATTCACCTTACTATTTACAATAATGTTGGCGACAGCCTTCCAAGGCATAGCCCAGGACACCATCACAGGAGTGGTGAGCCGCGTGGATGCGCCATACTTCGAGCAGAATGTGTGCGACTCTCGTTTTGCCATCACATCTGAAGGCGAGACTTATTACGTAATGGTAGACAATTATTGGCCGAATCCTTATTTGGAGGATTTGGTTATCCATTATGATACGATTGCGATTGGAAATGAGATTGAGGTTGTGGGAGAAATCAAGGAAATGGAAGATGGGAATGGGGAAGTGTTTAGCGTTATTGATATCACGAAATTGATAGATGCTCAAAATCATTACTTCATTTCTTATCTATCTTGGTTGGGGGATTTATTCCCTATTGCTTTTCCTGGTCCAGATCTAACAGATGCTTTTGCTATTATTGGACTAAATGATGAATCCCTTTCCTTTGTTGCAATCGATGGTGAATTACAAACGGATGACACATGGGTGATTAATGGTGCAACACTATATCTTAACTCACGGTATTTGTTTGTGGGTTCCTTTGAAATATGGACTGACTATTACGGCGAACCTTTTACGGTTTTTAACCTAAAAAACGCTATTCCGTACGGAGTTGCTACTGATGACATAGAGGGTGTCCTTACTCTTAGTGATGGTTTACACATGGATGTTCCATGCCTAGCAGTAAACGATGGAACCGATTGTTATTATCTTACCATTAAAGAAGTTTTACAGCATGGTTATATCAATTCAACTCTTTATGAAGAAAATACACCTGTTACTGTTGGCGGTGTGAAAACCACTCGTTATGACATGTATGGTAGCGTATTCTTTTCTTTTGACATCGTTGTTTTACAATCGCTAGAAGAAAAGACCTTATACGGAATATTGCAGGATGCGCCCAATCCAGCTATTGGTATGGTTCCATTACCAGGAATGGAATTGGCTTTTTACAGTGGTGGCAGAAACTACTATCTTGACAATGAGAGAATTGGCATAGGACCCTATGGCGATATCGAAGCAATCATAGTTGGCAATGACACATTAACATATGCCATGGAGCTAACAGTTACATTAACGTCAACAATGAAAATCGACAATAATTTAGAGCCATATTATCGTGTTTATATCTCTAAAGCGACTATAACAACAAGTGTACAAGAAAGCTCACTGTCTGAAATACAGATCTATCCAAATCCAACCAAAGGGTTCATTGAAATTTTTACGGAACAGCAAATCAATAGTGTCTATGTTTACGACTACACGGGACATGTGCTGTTTAATAAAACATGTAATTCAAGACAGAGTTTACTGGATTTACAAGATTATAATGGTTTGGTTATCATTCAGATTGTTTTTGAAAACGGACTTATAGTGAATAGAAAGGTGGTGGTAAGATGAAAAAAAGTATAAGAATTGTGTTGCTTTTGTCAATTTATATTGCAAAAACAGCTTTATTATTCAGCCAAGAAAACAATGGTCAGATTAATTTATCAGGACTATTCAACGAAAATGACCACAACCCCACAACTGTAAGTAATCGCTATACTCAATTACCAGAAGATTCGTTTTCGCATACCCAAATCATGAATATTCCTGCGACCAGTCAAGCAAATTTGCTCCGTAAAGTATTGATTATTGTTGATTCAACCTTATATTCGGAATTGGATTTTGATATTAATAGATATGCATACGATATTCATTATGTATATGGTTGCAATGTAATAATGGAGCAGGTTGACTCAGAATCTTGTCTCGACATCAAGAGCTTAATCGTTAGCTATCAAAACAATTTGGATGGATGTGTTTTAATAGGAGACATCGCCCCTGCTTTCTATAAAACAGCTGATGTTATCCATAACAATGAAATAGCAATCTGGCCGTGTGATTTGTATTATATGGATCTAACAGGTGTCTGGTCAGATCAAAACAATGACATCTTTTTTGACCATTATTCGGGAGATATGAAACCCGAGGTATTTATTGGACGTATATCAACCGCCAACATGGGAAACCTCATTGGTGAAATAGAAGGGATGCGATTGTATTTGAATAAAAACCATAAGTATTGGATTGGTCATCGAAAGGTGAATAAAAAATATGCGTTGGCTTATACTGATAAATCATGGCAAAACAATTCATACTTTTCCTGTTTTCCGCGATTTTCAGTTGGGATTTTATAAGTGCTTAAATTCCAGTAGAATCTCTTTCAAAAATTTGCGTTTTTGGGTGTCCCGTGCTATCTTTGCGGCATGTTTGTACGTCGCAAGGTCAATAAGTCGGGCAGTACCAGCGTCCAGGTGGTGGACAAGAGCGGTGGCGGATACCGAGTCGTGTGCAGCCTCGGGGCAGCGAGCGAAGAATGGGAGATTCAGCGTCTTGAGGCTAAGGGGAGGCAATATGTCAAGGAGCACAGCCACCCGGAGCTTCCCCTTTTCGGCCAAGGCATTGACGACAGGCTTGAGGAGTTGGTCTCTGGCTTGGGCAACAGCCAAGTGCAGGTAATCGGCCCCGAGGTGATCTACGGGAGGCTTTACGACGAGATAGGGTACGGTGCCGTGGGCAGCAAGATGTTCAAGCATCTGGTCGTCTGCCGTCTGTTCAACCCGGGGAGCAAGCTCAAGACCATCGACTACCTTGCCCGTTACCTGGGGGAGAGCTACAGCCCCGACCAGATATACCGTTTCCTGGACAACCTCTGCCATCGCAAGGGGAAGGCTTCGGACGAGCCCGACATCAAGAGCCTCGTCGAGCGCATCAGCTTCGAGAAGACGAGGCAGGAGTGCGGAGGACGCGTGGAGGTAGTGTTCTACGACATGACGACGCTCTACTTCGAGGCCTCGGACGAGGACGACCTTCGCAAGTACGGGTTCTCGAAGGACGGCAAGCACAGCAACCCGCAGATATTCCTCGGCCTGCTGGTGGCCGCTGGAGGCAACCCCATCGGATACGACATCTACGAAGGCAACATCTTCGAGGGACACACGCTGATGGAGTTCATCGGCAGGATGTCCGCCAAGTTCGGCTTCGGCAAGCCCATCGTCGTGGCGGATGCCGGCCTGCTGTCGAAAAAGAACATAGCCGGTCTGAAGGCCGAAGGCTACGAGTTCATCGTCGGGGCCAGGCCAAGGAACGACAGCGAGGCGGTGAAAAAGGCCATCCTCGACCTCGACCTGAAAAACGGCGATGTACAGGTCATCGATCGTCCCGACGGGACAAGGATGGTCGTGTCCAAGACGGAAAGCCGTACCGCCAGGGACAAGAAGACCCGACAGCGCGGCTTGGACCGATTGGAGAAGAGGCTGGGGAGCGGACGGCTGACCAAGGCCAACATCAACAACAAGGGCTACAACAAGTACCTGAAGATGGAAGGGGACGTGAAAATCTCCATCGACTACGCCAAGTTCGGCGCAGACGAGGCTTGGGACGGCATCAAGGGCTATGTCACGAACACCAGCCTACCGAACGACGAGGTCATAGCCAGGTATTCCGACCTGTGGCGCATCGAGCGGGCGTTCCGCATGAACAAGACCGACTTGCAGGTCAGGCCCATCTTCCACAGGCTCAGGAACAGGATAGAGGGGCACATCTGCATTTGCTTCACGGCGTACACGATCATGCTTGAACTCGACAGACTGCTCAAGGCAAGCAGGTCAGCCATCACACTCGCAAGGGCTCAACAAATTACCAGAAGTATGTATCAACTGACTTATGCGCTTCCCCAGTCTGGACATGTCAAAACCACACTTCTGCGCATGGATGAGGAACAGCAGGAACTATATGACATAGTCACTTACCGCCACAAAAGCTAAAAATCGGGTGTCCCATTGCGGAAAACAGGTTGGATTGGTCATCGAAAGGTGAATAAAAAATATGCGTTGGCTTATACTGATAAATCATGGCAAAACAATTCATACTTTTCAGACCACATATCTCATCTATATGGAGGTTATAAAGAAAGTTTCACTCCCGATGGCAATCCATCTTTTTATGGAAAACCTGATTATTTAGAAAGATTAAGTAACTACAGATACGAATTCGTTCAACTTGCTGCTCATTCTTATTTTTATTCTCATGTACCTATTAATGAATATACTCATGACACTTTATGGGGCAGCGAATTATATTCGCATAATATTAAAACTCTCGGCTTCAACTTGTTTTGTTGCAGTGCTTGTTGCTGGACCATAGACACAATGCCTTCGCACGCCTTTTTGGCAGGAGATTATATTTATTCGCCAAATTCAGAAGGGCTTTCTGTTGTTGGAAGTACAAAAGTTGGTGGTATGTATCCTTTTGCGGAGTTTTATTCTTCATTACACAATGGAGAAACAATGGGACAATCTTTAGTTGATTGGTGGAGATACAAAAATACAAATGTCAATAATGTAGATTCTTTACTTTGCTGGAATTACGGCATGACCATCATCGGCGACCCGTTAGTGAACTTCTTCCATTGCACCAATGGCACCTGCCAAGACGTAATAACACTTACTACTTACGACAATACCAACTCTCCTTTGTCTTATTATCTTGCTAGTGAGAAAATACTAATACCCTCTTCTGCCTCTTTTGTCATCCCGGTTAAGGACCATTGTATCCTCAATGCACCAACTGTTGAAATCCAAGGCGAGTTTTTCTGTCCACGAAAAAGCACCTTGGAAATTCTGAATGAGGGATGTCAAGATAATTGCGATGAGGAGTAACAAAGAAAGCTCCGAGCCATCGCCCGGAGCTTCTTTTTTCATTGTTGTTGAAGGAATCAGTCCTTGAGTTCCTTGATTCCGGACTTCTTGCCACACAAACCACGAAAGCGAAAAATAACGGCCTACAAACACAAGGATTAGACCGCGAGACGGTTCTCGACAATGGCCATTGAGTATGCAAACTATCATATGGTGTTATGCTTTTTTGCTCGGGAGGCGAAAAAACCATAGACAACCCCATAGACAATAGCTGAAACGGAAATCCAAAAAAAAGCTGAGACCCAATTCCTTGCGCAATTGCTTCCTTAGTCAGTTGATAGGCAAGCCAGCTTAAGGGCTTGACAACGCTTCACAAGAGGCCTACTTTTGCATCGTCTTTAAAACTACAAAGCGATGAAAAAGGTAGTTTTGAAGC
>JAEEGJ010011291.1_pt1 | contig 22756 bp, 16 predicted proteins | sample 8958761 | NCBI WGS metagenome assembly JAEEGJ01 (sample SAMN16246546, study PRJNA631951) | gut metagenome | biome: gut microbiome; feature: rumen; material: RS-attached | host: Bos | place: Iran: Karaj | collected 2018-10 | reverse complement strand
CATGATATTCATCATAACCTTCGGGACGACGATCAACTTCACTCTGGGCGGAGTGCTTGATATGGCCAAGGTCGGAGACAGGACCAACGTGCTTTTGCTTATTTATGTATTCGCTTTCATGGGCTTTGGCGTTAAGGCTGCGGTATGTCCGTTTAATTCATGGCTGCCCGATGCCGGTGTCGCGCCGACTCCCGTAACCGCGCTTTTGCATGCGGTTGCTGTCGTTAAGTCGGGTGCTTTTGCGATAATCAGACTTACCTTCTATCTCTTCGGAACCGATTTCTTAAGAGGTACCTGGGCACAGTATACGGTAATGAGCATAGTCATTATAACCATAGTCTACGGCTGCGCAAGGGCAGTCAAAGAACCTCATATCAAGAGACGTCTGGCATACTCTACCATAAGCAATCTGTCATACATCCTCTTCGGAGTGACGCTCATGACACCTTTCGGAATGGTTGCCGCGCTTTCACATATGGTAATGCATGCGGTAATGAAGATATGTTCCTTCTTCTGTGCCGGTGCAATAATACACAAGTCGGAGCGTGAATACGTATACGAGCTTGACGGACTGGGATATAATATGCCGCAGGTGTTTGTCATATTTACGATAAGCGGACTTGCTTTGATGGGCGTCCCGGGACTTTGCGGTTTTGTAAGTAAATGGAATCTCGCGATGGCGGCTATGGATGTCGGCACACCTTTGGCTTATGCGGGTGTTGTGGCACTTCTTATATCTGCCATCCTTACGGCGATATATATGATGACGATTGTGGTAAGGGCATTCTTCCCTAACGGCAAATATGACACGCGCATCAACTCCGGTATCAAGGATCCGGGATATAAGATGCTCGTGCCGTTGTACATATTCGTTATTGCCATGGTGGTACTCGGACTTAACAGTTCATACCTTATGGATTTCTTTGTCAAAATAGCGGGATGATGGAGACAGGATGAAACTTTTGTTTACATTTGACAACTTCAGACTGATATATGTCGGTATAGCCACCTTCATGTGGGCAGTCAGCCTTATTCTGTCTGCCGAATACATGAAGCATTATGAGAGGAAGGGCAGATACTTCTTCTTTACGCTGCTTACTTATGCGGCCACGATAGGTGTGCTTGTATCGGCTGATTTCTATACGCTTTTTATCTTCTTTGAGATAATGTCTTTGGCCTCATATGTGTGGGTTGCGTTCGATGAGAGGAAAGAGTCGCTGCGTGCGGCGGGAACCTATCTTGCAGTGTCCGTTATCGGCGGCCTCGTAATGTTAATGGGCATCTTCCTGCTCTATGACGTGATGACAAGACTCGGTGTGACCGATGCGCCGCTTAGTTTTGAGAGACTTAACTATCTCTATGAAGCAACCAAGCTTGCGGGACATGAATCCGAATCGCGCAAGGTATGGGCAGCGGGTCTGTGCATGCTTTTCGGCTTCGGAGCCAAGGCCGGTGCCTTCCCGCTTCACATCTGGCTTCCCAAAGCTCACCCCGTAGCACCCGCACCCGCATCCGCACTTTTATCCGGAATGCTTACGAAGACGGGTATACTCGGCATACTCATGCTGACAAGATATGTCTTTGCTCCGGCCGGTTTTTCGGATGTCAACTGGGCGGTACTTATACTTATTCTCGGAGTCTGCACGATGGCGATCGGTGCAGTGCTCGCACTTTTTTCCGTAGACTTAAAAAAGACGCTGGCATGCTCTTCGGTATCGCAGATCGGCTTTATAATGACGGGTATCGGTGTCGGCGGAATGAGCATATATGAACTCGGAACAAGCGGAGCCTTCCTTCATATGGTCGGTCATTCGCTCTTTAAGCTGATCCTGTTCCTTTCAGCGGGCGTCATATATATGAACCTTCACAAGCTTGACCTTAATTCGCTGCGCGGATACGGACGCAACAAGCCTTTGCTTAAGCTTATCTTTTTATCGGGTGCGCTCGGTATAGGCGGCGTTCCGCTCTTTAACGGCTATATAAGCAAGACTCTCATACACGAGGGTATCGTGCTTTTGAAAGAATATACGGAATACCTTATAAGGATCGGTGCGCCCGTAGTATTAAGCGTGCGCGCGACGGAAGTCATCGAGTGGATATTCTTAATAAGCGGCGGATGCACGGTCGCATATATGCTTAAGCTTTTCATATGCATATTTGTGGAAAAGAATCCGGACCCTGCACTTCAAGCCCTCTATGATGAGCGCAAGCCCTATATGAACCGTTTTACCGCGACCGCGCTTGCGATATCGGCACTTATACCGCCGATACTCGGAACAACGGCGGTTTATTCCATGAACGGAATGGTGAATGCGGTTGCTCCCGCACTTAAGATCAATACCGATGCGGAATACATACTGCATAATTATTTCACGCTTGAGTGCCTCAAGGGAGGGCTTATCTCGATACTTATCGGTGTTGTACTCTATGTCGGTATCATCCGCACATGCATGATGAGTGAAGATAAGACTGAATATCTTGATATATGGCCGAAGTGGATGGATCTTGAGAATGTTGTATACAGGCCGATAATCCTGTATGCTCTGCCTTTTGTCTTTGCGGTTATATGCAGATTTATGGACAAGTTGGTTGACATAATACTGTTCAAACTCAGAAGAACGGTATTTAAAGACAGTAAGGAATTTGAAGAACTGCCTGAAGGTAACAGACTGACATTCACGCTTGGAACTTATGCTTCCAAAATTGATGATATAAGACGTAAGCTTTATAAGCTTAAGGGACGTAAGCTTGGCAGGAAGAAGGACTATGTTCATCGCTTTGCCATGGAGTATGAAGGATTTAAGGAGAGCAGAACCCTCATATTCAGAAGTATGTCTTTCGGCCTTATGATGTTCTGTTTGGGACTGGTTGTAACGGTGGCTTATATACTGATTACCAGATGGTGGTGATCCTGTTCGTCATGGAACATGGGACGTTATTCGCTCCGTGTATATGATTCATGGTATATAAGTACCGAATATTGTTGTAATAGACAGTCAAATTTGTTATAATTTACTAAATTGACCGAGGAAAGTCTATGGCTTTCCTCATTTAGCATACAATAAAGGTGTGTTAACGGAAGGTTTAAGGGGTTATTCAATTAATGAAGGAAATACTGCACAGCGGCGATTATCTCAGGAAAATTGCAGACAGTCTTTTTGATTTTCTGATCGTTTTTGAGAGCGACGGAAGTATCGTGTATGCGAACGAAGAAGCGTACAATGATTTTATGTACGAATCTTTCGACAATGTGGAGATAGATGCCCTTTTTCCTAATATGTTCAGAAGGGAAGGGAATATACTTGTAGGCACCGAGCCGATGGACGGCAGGATGATTACGGGCTTCGCATACAGGAGCAACAATACCTGTTTTGATGCCGAGATAAGATTCATAAGTGACGAAGAGGGTCAGGTACGTAATGTCTGTGTCGGCAAGGATATCTCAAGCAGAGAGAATATGCTTCGTGCCATGGACAAGGTTAAGGAGAACACGGTCAACCTAACCAAGATCAAAGATGAGTTTGTGGCCAACGTTACTCATGAGTTAAGAACTCCGGTCAACGGAATACTGGGTAACATACAGGATCTCTTAAGTAAGGAGTCCGATGAATCCAAGCGTTATACCATGGAGATGATTGAAAAGAGTTGTGCGGATATGAATTATCTGATTAACAACATCCTAGACTTCTCCAAGCTTGAAGCGGGTAAGTTCGAGATAGAAGAAAGAGAATTCTCTCTTCGTGCAATGATAGATTATGTAAGGAGCAACCATAAGATCAAGATTCATGAGAAGGGCCTTGACTTCTTCGTATCGGTGGCACCTGATATTCCCGATAAGCTTATAGGTGATGAATTAAGACTTGAGCAGATCCTTAACAACCTCTTATCCAATGCCGCCAAGTTCACTTCCGTCGGTAAGATCATGCTGGAAGTTTTGGAGACGGGAAGATCGGGCAATAAGGTTGAACTGTTCTTCATGGTTGTTGATACCGGTATCGGTATTGCGGATAAAGATAAAGAAAAGCTCTTTAAGGGCTTCTCGCAGGTGGATGCTTCAATTTCGCGTCAGTACGGCGGTACGGGACTCGGACTTAACATCAGTAAGCAGCTGGTTGAATTGATGGACGGTTCGATATCCGTTGACAGTACACCGGGTAAGGGATCCAACTTCAGTTTCTCGGTATGGCTGGATGTAGCGGAAGAGAATGCCGGCGGAGCTTTGGGAGACTTCAAGGTTGACAGTGCTTCGATAGCGGGCAAGCAATTCGAAGAGATAACTGCTGACGAAGGAAGACAGTACGGTTCGCAGGAGAACCTTCAGGAGATAGAGAAGAGGCTGATGAAGCTTGTGCTTTGCGTGGAGATGGATACCTGGGATAAGGCGGAGATCTTCGCGGATGCAGTCAAACAGCTTACGGTGGGCGCGCCTCATGATATAAGCGTTGCCGCTCTTAAACTTAAGATGGCAATACAGAAAGAGAACAAAGAAAAGGCTGCAGAGGCAATAGAAGACCTTAAAAGTTCAATCGGAGTAGGTCTGGGTTAGCCGGTTAAGGTAGTGTTACACGACAGACAGCATAGTGTCATGGAGGTTATATGGCAGAGAATTTAAGTGCCGTCAATGAAAAAGGAAAAGTTCTGATAATTGACGATGTGGAAGTCAACAGATTTGTCCTGCGCAATATCATAGCGGATATGGGATATCAGCCCATTCTTGCGGAGAACGGTATTCAGGGACTTAAGGTTTTGCAGAAGTGCATGCCGGATTTAATCCTGCTTGACATATCCATGCCGGAGATGGGAGGCTATGAGTTCGCCACAATAGTCAAGGGCAATGTTGACACCAAGGATATTCCCATAGTGTTCATATCTGCCTATGATGAAGTCGATGACATAGTCAAAGGCTTCGAGATCGGAGGAGAGGACTATATAACCAAGCCCTTCATACCGGAAGTGGTCAAGGCCAGAGCGGGTGTACATTTAAGATTCCACGAGACTAAGCGAAGTCTTATGGAGACCAACAGACGATTACAGAACTCAATCAACAGTCAGTTGCGTCAGATCGAACAGGAGAAGAAGGGTGTGCTTTACGCTCTTGCCAATCTTGCCAGACGTAACTCGATGTATGAGGAGAAGTTCATAGAGCGACTTTCATATAACTGTCGACTGATCGCCCAGGCAATGCAGTTGGCCGGAGTATATGAAGACATAGTAACGGATACTTTTATCACTACCATAGAGATAGCGGCTCCTTTATGTGATATAGGTAATGTCGCGGTACCCAAGGAGATACTTCAGAAGAAGGATGCTCTTGATGATAATGAGAGAGCCAGAATGCAGACGCATACGACGGTGGGTGCCAAGATTCTTAAGGATGTAGCTTTATCGAGCGAGTTTGATGATTTCGTGCAGATGGCTGCCGATATAGCGAACTATCATCATGAGAACTGGGATGGCAGCGGTTATCCCACAGGCAGAAAGGGAGAGGAGATCCCGCTTTCGGCACAGATTGTTACGGTGGGCAATGTCTACTGTGCACTTACCGCCGACAGAGTATACAGGGTATCCTATACCAAAGAAGAAGCGCTTCGGATCATCGGAGCGGAAGTCAACGAGAAATTCAATCCCGACATATACAAAGTATGTCGTAAGATCTCAAAGCAGCTTAGATAGTGCAGAAGAGTCATTAAGGAGGAAAAGATGAGAATACTGTTAGCTGAAGACGATTTCGTCACAAGAAAGTTTATGATGAACTTCTTATCAAAGTACGGCGACTGCGATGTTACCGTAGATGGAATGGAAGCAGTCGATGCTTTCTTGCTGGCACATGAGGAGGGAGAGCCTTACGATCTTGTGTGTCTTGATATCATGATGCCCGTAATGGACGGATATCAGGCCCTGATCGGTATCAGGAATATTGAGAAGGAGAGGGAGATACCGAAGGACAAGGCTGTTAAGGTCATCATGGCTACGGCTTTAAATGAAGAGAAGAATGTCAAGATGGCTTTCGATCTTGGCTGTACTATCTATTCGGGCAAGCCTATCAATCAGGACAGATTTGAGCAGGCGCTTAAGAAATTGGGGTTAATTGATTAGTCATCCGGGGGAGTATATTCATTTATACGAAGAGAGGTGACACAAATGTCATTTAAGCGAGATGATATGCTCGATACATATCTGCTTGAGACATCGCAGATATTGGAAGAGCTTCAGACGGTCGTGCTTAAATATAAGGACGAACCTGCATTTCCCGAAGATGCCGTAGACGAGATATTCAGGCATATGCACACAATGAAGGGTTCGGCCGGGTTTATGATGTTTGAGCAGCTTAATGCTCTTGCTCATAAGACCGAGGACGTATTCTTCTATATAAGAGAGCATAAGCCGGAAGGAGTCAATCAGAAGGATCTGGTAGCGCTTGTACTTAAGGTGTCCGATTTTATTCAGGGAGAGCTTGACAGACTCTCTGAAGGAGAAGTTGCCGACACCGATTCGGGCGCACTTATAGAAGAGCTTGATGAGTTCCTTAAGCATATAAGCAAAGACGACGCCGAGGATGAGCGTAAAGCATCATCCGGTGCAAGCACGCAGATATATATCGCTCCCAAGGATACCAAGGCGAGTCATTATTTCCAGATATATATCACATATACGAGAGATACCAAGCTTGCCAATGTGCACGCATACAAAGTGGTGCATGCACTTAAGGGAGTTGCGGAAGAGATCAAGTATTCTCCTTCGACGATACTTTCGGATGAGAAGAGCAGCGACGAGATACTTGACCAGGGCTTTAAGATACTTCTTAAGTCCCACAGTCCCAAGAAGAAGATTGATGAGATAGTAAGTGCGGGATATGAGACTCGAAGCATCAGCATAATAGAGATAGATGCGTCTAGATTTAAAGCCGGCTTTAAACTTTTCGGTGTAGATGCACCGATTGCGGCCAAGCAGACTGAAGTTGCCACGGAATATGTTCCCGGTGATTTCGTCGTTCATGCGGACGCTCCGGGCGGCGGTAAGGTACTTGCCAAGGACAGTGCCGCGGCAAAGAGCAAGAGCAATCACGTCAATATAGAAGTATCTCAGATGGATAAGCTTTCCGACCTTATAATGAAGCTTGTAAGCGCGGAGAAGAAGTTATCCGACGATAAGACTTCGGAAAAGGTTAAGAAGCTTACCGGAGACATACAGGACATCGTCATGAACATGAGACTGGTGCCCATGACCAATATCTTCTTAAGAATGAACCGAATTATATTCGAAGCCTCAAGGAAGATGGACAAGGATATAGAGTGTTCGATCATAGGAGATGAGGTAAGAGCCGACAGAGGTATCGTGGAGCATATAGCCGATCCGCTCATGCATATGGTGCGCAATTCGGCAGACCACGGTATTGAACCGTCTTCCGTAAGAGAAGCGGCAGGCAAGCCCGCGAAGGGTAAGATAACCCTTAAGGCCGAGATCAAGAACGGAGAGCTTTTGGTATCCGTAAGCGATGACGGCGCAGGACTTAACAGAGAGAAGATACTTAACAAGGCCAAAGAGAAGGGTCTTACTGATAAGAATCGCAAGGATTCGGATTACACGGATGAGGAAGTATGGAAATTCATTACCCTCCCCGGTTTTTCAACGAATGCGAACATCACCGAATTCTCGGGAAGAGGAGTGGGAATGGATGTAGTCGTTACTTCCATCGAACAGATCGGCGGTACGCTTGATATTACAAGTAAAGCCGGCAAGGGAAGTACGATGACGATGAGATTTCCTTTGTAGTACAGATAAGGGTACATAATGGATAACAGAGAATTTGATCTGCTTCGAAGAAAAAGAATAGAGAACGTGGTGCTCATAATATGTACCATATACGCGGGCTATGTCGCTGTGGTCACATATAATACCGAAGACAGCTGGGTAACTTATGTGCTTGAGTTCGGTCTGGTGATACTTTGGATGGTACACCTTACCTCATTTAAGTCATATCAGTTCAGAGCAGGGCTGTCTGCTTTTATTGCGTCCTTATGTGTCCTTTTATACTGTGTGGTGGTAGATACGGAGATAGTTGCACTTATTGCAGCGGCCGGCTTCTCAATTGTACTCGGACTTTATGAGATACAGAGCCTGCTCTTTTACCCGCTTGCGCTTGTTACGGCGGTCGTGCTTCACCATCTGTTAATAAGCAAGACCATACCGATGGATTCTTTCACTTCGGCATCAAGAAGTTTTATTGAGATACTGACAATCTATATTACAATCTTTGTCGTTAAGTTTTTCATTGACGAAGAAGAGCGCATCAAGGTCAGACTTCTTGATACGATTGATGATCTTAAGACCGCGGAGAGAAGTAAGGATGATTTCTTATCCAACATGTCACATGAACTTCGTACTCCGATCAATGCAATCTGCGGTATGAGTGAGATAGCGATAGCGGAGTCTAAAAGCGAAGCCACAAGAGAGCAGCTTACAGATATCAAGAACGCGGGCAGAAACCTTATGTCCATAGTCAACGATATACTTGACTATTCGGAGATAAGCAGCGGCAAGATAAGTCTTGATGAGGACAAGTACAATATTTCTTCAACCCTTAATGATATTGTCGGAATTAGTCTGGCCAAGATGGGTGATAAGAAACTTGAGCTTATAGTCAACTGTGACCCGACAATCCCCAACACCTTGCGAGGAGATGAGGGTAAGTTAAGACGTATAATGCTCAATCTCATAGACAATGCAATCAAGTACACTTCTGACGGATATGTCATAATTGATATAAGTGCGAGGAAAGAGGATTACGGAATCAACCTTTGCGTAAGGATAAGAGATACGGGCATAGGCATGCGTCCCGAGAGTCTGAATCGCATATTCATGGATTTCACTCAGCTTAACAGCGGAAGAGACAGGAAGGAAGGCGGAATCGGCCTTGGTCTTACCATCTCACGTGCAATGGTTGAGCTTATGAACGGTTTCATGACAGTGGAGTCAAGATACGGCAAGGGTACGGACGTGCAGTTTACGGTGCCTCAGGCGGTAGTGGACGATACACCTATCGGTGCTATTGACAGCAGACTCAATTCGGTTAACGTTGAGAACGTAACCGGTGGTGAATACGGAGACAGCGCTATAAGAGTTACGGGCAGAGTGACGGCGAACGAGATTCCGGGTCAGATGATCATGCCTAACGCTCACGTTATGATAGTGGATGACAGCTTCATGAATCTTAAAGTTGTCGAGGGTCTGCTTAAGCCTTATAAGATCAAGGTTACTACAGCAGGCAGCGGCAAGGAAGCACTTGAGAAGCTTGTCAGCCGTGATTACGACTTCATCTTCATGGATCATATGATGCCTGAGATGGACGGTATAGAGACTGTCAGAAGAATCAGAAGCAAAGATATTGCCTACTATAAGAATGTACCCATCATTGCGCTTACGGCCAATGCCGTTGCAGGTGCAAAAGAGATGTTCCTTGAGTGCGGCTTTAACGACTTTATCTCAAAGCCGATCGATGTATCGGGTCTTGAGCGTATGTTAAAGAAGTATATTCCTTCGGATAAGATTGCATATTCCGATGAGGATTATACGGACAGCGCACAGGATAACGAGGCGGCAGCAGGCAGTCTTGTTATCGGTGATCTTGATGTTAAGAAGGGTCTGTTGTACTGCGGAACCGTTGAGAACTATATGAATGTCCTTAAGGTTCATGCGACCAACGGTCCTGAGAATATCGATAAGATAAGAGAGTTCTACAAGAACAGGGATTTCGAGAACTATACCATATATGTTCATGCGCTTAAGAGTTCGATGGCAAGTATAGGTGCCGAGGATCTGTCAAGAATGGCCAAGGATATGGAGCAGGCCGGAAGAGACAGGAACGAAGCATACATCGATGCTTATCATGAGCAGATGATGACGGAGTACGAGAGAGTTATATCCCTGTTACTCGGTCAGAATTCGGCTCAGATGGAAGTAAGCGACGAATACATGGAGAGCGACGCTACTCCGATAGAGGACGAGAGATTCGACGAATATGTAAGCAGGTTCGAGGATGCGGCATATACTTTTGTTGCGGAGGATATGTTAAAGCTTCTTGATGAACTTAAGGAATACAGTTATAACGGACATCCGCTTGCTCCTCAGTTAATAGCTATCAGGAGAAAAGTTGAGATGTCGGATTATATGTCTGCCGCAGATGCGCTTAGTGCCATAAGAGAAAGGTACAGGAGTCGATAACTATGATTAATAAGATCAAAGAACTGATGAGCAACGACAACAGGAATCTGCGTGAGAAGCTCTTCGTGATCATATGTCTCGAGGGGCTGGCAGCGTCTGTCATAAGTCTTGTTGAATGCCTGATGATAAATTCGGGCTGGTTCAGTTATGCCGTCATTCTTGCAACGATAATCATAATACCATGGGCTGTCAGTTACGTTGTTCAAAGAGGAGGAGTGGAGATTCCGATTGCCACGGTGACTCTTTGGATGAACGTAGTGGTGTTCCCCATGGTTTTTTTCTGCTGCGGCGGTGTCAGAAGCGGTTCAAACTGTTGGCTTGCAATGGGAATAATTTACATATTCTTAGTATACAGGGGCAAGCCTATGGTTATATATCTTCTGCTTACGGGAGTGGTGGATGTTGCCTGTTATGTAGTTTCATATATTCATCCGGAATATGTAAGACCGCTTAATTCCGAACTCTCGGTGTATATCGATTCCGCTTTCGGTATGATTGCAGTCGGTGTTACGGCAGGTATGATCTTCACTTTCAGAAGAGCCGGATATGCCAAAGAGAGTGCAATGGCTATGAAGCAGCGTAATGAGATAGACAGAATCAATGCCTCAAGAGAGCGTTTCTATGCGAATTTCAGCCATGAGATACGTAACCCCATCAATGCGATAGTCGGCCTTAATGAACTTAACTTACGCGTGAGCACGGATGAACAGGTGACTAAGAATTCACAGGCCATTGCCCGTTCGGGAAAGCTTCTGTTAAGTATAGTCAACGATATAATGGATCTGTCGCAGATTGAGAATCACAGCATGCAGTTGTCTCTTGCACCCTTTAACAGCGCATCCGTTTTCACCGAGCTTATGGAGATGATAAACAAGAGAGCATCTGATAAGGGACTGACCTTAAAGCTTGAATCGGATCCCGAACTGCCCAAGATCCTTATAGGTGATGAGAGACGTATAGTACAGATAGTCTTAAATCTTTTGACCAACGCCGTTAAATATACGGAAGAGGGTGGAGTGACAGTCAGAGTTACATCCGAAAAGATCGGCAATAACAGAGTAAGGATCAGGATTTCCGTAAGTGATACGGGTATTGGTATAGAGAAGAAGAATATTGAGCATCTTTTTGAGACTTATTCGCAGTTTGACAGAGAAAGCAACAGCAAGATAGAAGGTAACGGACTCGGACTTCCGATTGCTTACGAACTTACATCTCTTATGGGCGGTAAGCTTACTGTGGACAGTGTATACGGTCAGGGTTCCACATTTACGGCGGATCTCACGCTCGGATTTGAAGGTGATGAAGTCATAGGCGGATCTACTTATGAAGAGATCAGCAGAGGATCAGGAGTCAATTCTGCTTATGTCAGAAGCTTTGAAGCAAGCAGAGCAAAGATCCTTGTGGTCGATGATGATGCTCAGAACAGAAGCATCATATCCGGACTGCTTAAAGATACGAAAGTTGAAGTAACTGAAGCCGGAAGCGGTGAAGAAGCGCTTAAACTTACGGCACTGAATGAATATCAGGTCATCCTTGTTGACTATCTGATGCCCGGAATGACCGGAACAGAAGTGCTTGAAGCCATAAGGACACAGAGCGGCGGCAAGTGCAGAGAGAGTTCGATCATAGCACTTACGGGTGCCAATTTAGACGGAAGGATGCATAACAACGTCCTGTATGACTTCGATATGGTACTTACAAAGCCCGTGGAATATACAGTGCTTGAAAATGCGATTGCGGACAGTCTGCCAAAGGAACTCATAGACTACAGGGCTGAGAACAAGGCAGTTGCGGCCTCTTTTACATCGGTCATGGCCAAGAGGAAGAGACGCATACGTATAACCACGGAATCAATCTGCGATATTCCGGAAGACCTTATCAAGAAGTACGATATCGGTATCATGTATCTGTATATCAAGACCTCAAAGGGAAGATTTATGGATACGATAGAGATAGATTCGTCGGATCTTATGGGCAAGCTTACCGAAAGCAAGAGAGAAGTAGTGCCTGACGGAGCCACGGTTAAGGAGTACGAAGATTTCTTCGGCAAGGAGCTTGAATCTTCCGAAGAGATCATACACTTAAGCTTCAGTTCCAAGATGGGAGAGTCCTGCGGAAGGGCTATGGAGGCTGCAAAGAGTTTCTCTCATGTAACCGTTATAGACAGCGGACAGATTTCTTCGGGCCTCGGTCTTATGGCCATTATAGCTTCGGGATGGGCCATGAGTGAGAGGAGTGTTGATGCAATCTGTGCCGACATACGAAAGCTCAGTAAGAATATAGAGTTAAGCTTTTTGCTTCCGTCTGCGGCAATCTATGCGGAATACGGAAGAATGGCGAAAAAGCGCGGTGAGATATATGATGCGCTTAACATACACCCGGCGATAAGCATATCGGGAGGCAAGCTTGCACAGGTAAGAGCATATCACGGCGACATGGATAAGGTAATAAGCAAGCATATTAAGACAACGCTTGCCCTTGCGGGACGTATGGACAGAAGAGTGCCCGTAATAGTTACGCACGTGGGCCTTGCTCCCAGAACGCAGAACAATATCTTAAGACAGATGAAGCGTACGATACCAGAGAATATGCTGGTGCTTACAAAGTCCAGCGTATCGAGTGCGGGTAATATAGGTAAAGGTGGCGTGGGTATAGCCTTCTTAAGGCAGAGTCACCTGCCGGATTGGAGAGATCCGGGAGCATCGATATAAAAATTTCGGATTTTTTTCCATATGCTATAAAGTATTTTGTGAAACAACCGATAAACATAGTGAAACCAAAAGTTTATCCCAAGGAGGAGGATTATTATGCGTATAGAAGCTTATAATCAGGTTCAGCAGCTCTACAGGAGCAGCCAGCCTAAGCAGGTTAAGAACACTGCGAAAGCAAGCTTCTCAGATCAGCTTCAGATATCCAGCGTAGGCAAGGATATTCAGTTAGCTAAGACGGCAGTAGCCGGAGCAGACGATGTGAGAGAAGATCTTGTAGCATCTATCAAAGAGAGGATCGATAACGGAACCTACAGCGTTGATGCAGAGAGCTTTGCAGCTAAGCTTTACGAAAGATACACTATGGTATAAGGAGGATAACCAGTGGCCAGCTTGATGGAATCTCTTATAGACAATCTCGAGAAGGAAAATGAAGCCTACAACAGGTTGCTTAAGTTATCCATGGAGAAGACACCGGTTATCATCAGTGCCGATCTGGATGCCCTTGCTAGAATCACGGATGATGAACAGGGCGTAGTGAATCAGATCAATGCTCTTGACCGCAAACGTCAGGACAATATGAAAGATATTGCCAACGTTATTAACAAGGATGTTGATAGCTTGAAGGTGGTCGACCTTATAGACATATTAAAGGGCCGACCGGCAGAACAGAACAGGTTAGCAGAGATATACGATAAGCTGCGTGACACGCTCGCTCAGATGAAGAGAGTGAACGAACAGAACAAGCAGCTTATAGAGAGCTCACTTGAAATGGTGCAGTTCGATATGAATGTCCTGCAGGCCTACAAGGCAGCTCCCGAAACGGCCAACTATACGTCCAACGCTTACAGCGCAGGGACATATATGGGCACAGATAAGGGAGCGTTTGACGCTAAGCAGTAAATATCCGGAAGAGTAACGAGGTAATATCATGCCGTTAATGGGAAGCCTGTACATAGGTGTATCCGGACTTCAGACAAGTCAGAATGCACTTAATACAACAGCACATAACATATCTAATACCGACACCACCGGATACGTGCGTCAGCAGATACTCCAGGGGTCTGCTACTTATGACACTATCAAGACAAGTTATAAGTCCGTAGCCAATCAGCAGTTGGGTCTCGGTGTCGTATATTCCAAGACAAGACAGGTAAGAGACGTCTTTTTGGACGCCACATACAGAAAAGAGTCAGGCAGAAGCGCTTTTTATGAGGTATCTGCCGATGCTTTGGGAGAGGTTGAGAATCTCTTGGACGAGATGAACGGTGAGACGTTCCAGGAGTCTGTATCAGACTTATGGACAGCCGTACAGGAGATGGCCAAGGATCCCAGCAGTGCGATCACTCAGGGTATGTTCCTTGAGAGATGTTCGGAGTTTTTGGCAAGAAGCCAGTCCGTATACGAAGGACTTTGTGACTACCAGATGAGTCTGAACGAGACAGTTAAGAAGAACACTAACCGCATTAATGAGATTGCGGATCAGATAAAGGCTTTAAACGATGAGATAAGAGCCATAGAGATAAGTAACACCAAAGAATATGGCGTATCTTTCGAGAAAGCCAATGACTTAAGAGATACACGTAACGCCCTTTTGGATGAACTTTCAACATATGGTAACATTTCTTATGAAGAAGATGTTGACTGTACGGTATGGGTACAGCTTGAGGGCGAAGATCTTGTAAGAGGAGAAGTGGCATATAAGCTCGGTTTGTATGAGGATGCTCACACCGGTTTTTACACACCTTTCTGGATCAAAAACGCCAAGTACTCGGTAGATAACGACGGCAACAGATATTATACGGAAGAAGAGGTCAACAAGGCACAGGTTTACGACCTTACAAGGAAGATTTCTTCGGATCTTAATACGGATATAGGAGCACTCAAGTCATCACTTTTGGCAAGAGGCGATCATAAGGCCGACTATACGGACCTTAAGGAAGACAGATATGACAATTCGATATCACAGTCCGTATGTATGAATATAATGGCTGAGTTCGATCAGCTCGTACACGGAATAGCAACCACAATCAATAAGGTATTGGCTGATGCGGCATATGCAGCTCAGGCTATCAACCCTTCAAGCACATACCTTATGACGACGGATCCTCTTACCGGTAAGCAGGTTCCTATACAGGTTTTCCAGAAGATCGCATCGGACGGTTACGATTCCAACGGTGTTTTTAATCCGGAAGAGCCGGGTACATATGATCCTGCTACCGATACGGTCACGGGATATGTTCAGGAATCTTTATATACAACGACCAACATGCAGATCAATGCGGCGCTCCTGCGTCAGCCTACACTTCTCGGCTTCGTTAAGATAGACGGTCAGGTGGATTACACCACGATGGAGAATTTAAAGGCCGCATTTACTGCAGAGAATATGACTCTTAACCCTAATGTTAAGAAAAAGTCTTCTTTCGAAGATTATTACGGAGACCTTGTAAGCCAGGTAGCCAATTCCGGTTCGGTATACAGAAGTCTCATTGACAGCCAGGAGAAGACGGTTGCGGCAACATCCAACGCCAGGGAACAGATAATCGGCGTATCTCAGGATGAAGAGCTGACATTTATGATAAAGTTCCAGAATGCATACAATGCATCGTCAAGATATATCAACGTAGTGGATGATATGCTTGAGCACATCATCAACACTTTAGCGGTTTAAGGATTTAAGGAGGTAGCATATGCCGTCTCAATTTTTCGGATTAAATATTGCATATACAGGCCTTTTAAATGCCAATGCCGGACTTAACACAACGGCCAACAATATCTCCAATGCAGAGACAGAAGGCTACAGCCGTCAGGGTATCAATTCCCAGGCAGCCGAGGCATTGAGAGTATTTACCACATACGGTTGTGCGGGTGCAGGTGTGGACACTCTTTCGATAGAGCGTATCCATGATGAGTTCTATGACAATAAGTACTGGGACAACAACACCAAGACCGGTCACTTCGAGATGAAAGATTATTATATGAAGCAGATAGAGGATTACTTCAGAGACGATTCGACTATCGAAGGCTTCACGACAACTTTCAACAAGATGATGACGGCTTTGGCGGAGGTTAAGAAGAATCCCGCCAATATTTCAACTAAGGCACAGTTTGTCGGATTTGCGGACAACCTTTGTGAGTACTTTAATTCCATGGCCAATTCAATGGAGCAGGTACAGAAGGACGTCAACTCCGAGATCAAGCTCAAGGTCGATGAGATCAACTCAATCGCAAGTGAGATAGCTACGATCAACAAGCAGATCAACGTTATAGAGTTAAGCGGCGGAACGGCTAACGAACTCAGAGATAAGAGAACTCTTCTGGTGGACGAACTTTCTTCCATAGTGAGTGTGGACGCCAAGGAGTATCCGATAATAGACAGCAACAATCCTGAAAGAGAGACCGGCGGTCACATGTATATAGTTAAGATAGCGGGCGGCCAGACTCTTGTGGATACGGATTTATACAACACTTTGGAGTGCGTGGCACGTACATCCGATGAGAAGGTCAATCAGTCGGATATAGACGGTCTTTACGATGTATATTGGATTTCATCTGCCAATCATGCCGTATATGAGAAGATCATGAAGGAAGATCCCAATCTTGATCTTACATGGAATGAATTTGTTAAGTTCGGATATCAGACAGACCTTATCAAATATGAACCCTGTGATGAGTTTAACATGTACAATGCAAGCCTCGGCGGACAGCTTGAAGGCCTTAAGCATATGAGAGACGGTAATAACGCTGAGAACTTCAAGGGTACGATCACAGAGATAGGTGATGCAACAACTTCTTCAGGTATCACGACAAGGACGATAAAGGTTGAAGTAACAGCCGACTATCTTAAGGATATAGATAAGTGTACACTTTCGGATTCGGGCGGAACGATCACATTGGCCAATCAGAAGTACAACTATGATGACTGGGCATACGAATACGAAGGCGCTACGGGCAAGTGCTATTATACATTTACAATCAACGAGACAGAGAGTAATGCAGTCGTAGAGATGCAGTTTATGAATAAGGAAGCCGAGATAGGCAATGCGATCAAGTATCAGGGCATACCATATTATCAGCAGCAGCTCAATGAATGGTGCAGAATCTTCGCGGCAGCCTTTAACGATATCTTAAAAGAAGGATACACTTCCGAAGGCGACGGCGGAGTTGAGATGTTCGTAGCCAATAAGGCGGCAGAAGACGGACAGTATCTGTTCCGTGACCAGAGATACAATAAGAAGGATGCCGACGGAAAGAGAACTTTGGATGAGACCGTAAGTCTTTCGGATGACAGTTATTACTGGCTGACAGCCAAGAACATGGATATCCTTAAAGCCATAGTGGAAGATCCCGGAAGAATGGCTACAAAGTCTGACAAGGCAGCAGGAACCGATGAATACAATATAGCGGGTAAGCTCATTGAGATGACTACAAATAAGGATATGGCAAGCTACAGAGGAGCTGCTACACAGGAATTCCTTACATGTGTACTGTCAGATGTGGCACTTAATGCGAAGAACGCAACAACCTTCTATAACAACTACATGAACATCGGTAAGAACATAGATAATCAGAGAATTTCCATATCGGGAGTCGATACCGATGATGAAGCAATCAACCTGGTTAAGTATCAGAACGCTTACACTCTTGCATCCAAGATGATACAGACGCTTACGGAAGTCTATGACAGACTGATTCTCCAGACCGGAGTATGAGGTTGAAGTACTTCTGTAACGCTCACAGTATGGACTGCTTCGCGTAGAAGTACTAACAACCCAACGTTTCGCCGGGGGCGGAACGACAGATTATGGAGGCATATATGCGAATAACCACAAAAGTAATTCAGGGCAATTCAATAGCCAATATCAATACCAATAAGGTTCTTCAGGACAAGCTTAACAATCAGATGGCGACAGAGAAGAAGATCGTACGTCCTTCGGATGACCCTGTTGTGGCTATAAGAGCTTTAAGACTTCGCACCAACGTGAGTCAGGTTACTCAGTACTATGAGAAGAACGTAACTGATGCCGAGAGCTGGATGAAGGTTACGGAAGATTCACTTACAACAGTATCAAGCGTGCTTACGGATATGGTAGAGCAGTGCACTAAGGGTTCTTCCGAGAAGCTTACTCCTACCGACAGGAACACGATACTTGATGCGCTTAAGGCACTCAGAGATGAAGTATATGCAACCGGTAATGCCGACTATGCAGGCAGATCCGTATTTACCGGATACAGAACCGAGACTACGGTTAAATTTACCGCAAGCGAATCAAAGCAGTATGAGATAACGGAGCAGATCAACAACAACGTTCTTGATTCGGTTACATTTATCAACTCCGACTACTTAAACGGTCTTAACGATGCCAACTACAATAACGGTTCGTATGTAGATTCGGCAGGTGCATCCAACAATAATACCGATATTGTTGAGCAGAGCATCAGCGAACAGAACATATACAGAATTCGTCTTGCATATGATAATGTGGATGGTGTAGTTCCTCAGATTAAGTTATATGATCCGAATGTACTTACACTTAATCCTGATGCTACGGTAGCTGAACAGTATACGGAATCCATTCTTAATATCACTCCCGACGTTGTGTCTCAGACAAATGCTTACAGCCCTTACCAGCAGATGGCTGATTTTGACAAGAGTGTTCAGGCAGTTCTGGATGCAGGCGGATCGATCGGTACTGACGGCAGCTTACTTGATAACGGAGGCAACCCCGTTGCAGATCCTTCCAATGCCTATAAGGCTATCCTTGTTCCCGAGACGGGTGAGCTTCTTATAAGCAAGGCTGTATATGAGAAGATGATGAAGCTTTCCGATGATGTGACAACCCCCAATAAGGATGAGTCACAGATTCAGATCACATATCAGAAGACCACATGGAAGAAGGACGACCTTAAACCGGAGCATTACTTCGCATGTACCGACATGTCGGATGATACGCAGGATCCTCCGTTAAGCGGCAACTTTGTAAATCATATAAAGTACAACACCGATTACTTAAGCGGTATCGTTGAGAAGCAGGCGATAGAGTATGATGTGGGTCTTAACCAGTCCATAAGAATCAATACCACAGCGGATGAGGTTTTCACTCATGCGATAGGCAGGGACGTTGATGACCTTGTGAATTCGATGCAGGCAGTCATAGATATGGATGAGACGGTTGAGAGACTCAAAAAGATCCGTGACGGACTTAAGCAGGACGGTACGTACGAGGAAAACTACAGAATCCTCACCAACCAGATAGATGCGGCAGAGAAGTCACTTACGTTCTTAAAAGAGAAGAACCAGAAGCTTTTCGAGGGTGGAATATCCAAGATGCAGGAGCATTTGGATAAGGTCAACGAGGCTACAACAGCCTGCGGTACAAGAGAGAAGAAGCTTGATCTTATCAAGAACAGACTTATGAGTCAGAAGACGAATTTTGAGACTCTTGAATCCGAGAATGAGAACGTGGAGATCACGGATGTGGCATTACAGCTTAAGGGCGCCGAGCTGACATATCAGGCAGCCTTAATGAGCACCAGTAAGATACTGCAGACATCACTTATGCAGTACATCTGATAAGCACGTATTATAGGGAAATATTGTTAACACCTGTGCTAAAGTATGTGATATACTTAAACATATAATGAATATGCTCGTAAGTCGCATATATACGGGCATACATTATCAGCCAGACAGATATGGAGGTATGCAATGAAGGTTACTACAAGAGTATTTGGAGAGATTGACATCGCTGATGACAAGATCATCCATTTTCAGGGTGGTATAGTAGGATTCCCGGATCTTACGGATTTCGCCCTTGTACATGATGCTGAGAAAGAGGGAGACACTCCCATAAGATGGATGCAGTCGTTGCAGGAGCCTAATTTTGCAATGCCTGTTATGGATCCTCTTGCAGTATGTCCCGACTACAATCCCGTGGTTGAGGATGAGCTGCTTAAGCCCATAGGAGAGCTCAATCCCGAGTCTGTACTTGTGCTTGTCACACTTACGGTACCCAAGGATATTAAGAAGATGAGCGTTAATCTCCAGGCACCTTTCGTTATCAATGCCGATGAGAAGAAGGCATGCCAGATTATAGTTGATTCGGATAAGTATCCGGTACGTTTCCCCATATACGATATTATTAAGAAGGATAAGGAGGACTAAGATGTTAGCATTATCACGTAAGAAGAATGAAGCCCTCGTTATCAATAACAATATCGAGGTGACTGTACTTGAGATTAAGGGCGACCAGGTGAAGATTGGTATCACCGCACCCAAGGAGATTCCGGTATATCGTAAGGAAGTTTATCTGCAGATCCAGCAGGAGAACGAGGAGGCTATGAGCTCAGCCAACCTTACAGCTTTATCAGATCTGTTCAAATAATACGACATAATATAAATATAGTTTTTTTCAAAAAACTATTAATTAATCAGAGGAATATACCGATATAAAGGTTAGCAGGACTTCTATGTACTGTTAGCCTTTTGCTCGCATATATGGGAAAAATCGCGAATTTCCCATCGATACGGGCCTTTACGGTACAGAAGTATAGATGGTTTTTTGATGATCGCAAGGAGGTGAATCATTATGGCAATTGAGCCTATCGGAACAATGACAGCTATGCAGGTACAGACACAGATTAAAGTGCAGCCTGTAGATACGCAGAATTCACAGAACACGGATGTTATATCAGAGTCTTCTGCGACCCCTAAGCTTGATGACAGCACCGCTATGGTGGCCAAGACTCAGGAAGAGGGTAACAAGGATTACAACGGACAGGAACAGAAAGAGCCCGATCTCGAGCAGATCAAGAAGGCAGTTGAGAACATCAATAAGAAGATCAACACGGAAGCGGTATTCGGTATTCACGAAGGAACTAACCGTGTAACGATCAAGCTTGTCGACAAGAATACCAAGGAGACTATCAAGGAGCTTCCTCCCGAGAAGACACTTGATATGATCGCTAAGGTATGGGAGATGGCAGGCATACTCGTAGACGAGAAGAGATAACCAGAATGTAACAGCCGACAAACATGGATGTTGATTAAGTAGCACGGACGCTAAGGAGGTACACTATGCCGGTAAGATTATCAGGAATGAATTCAGGACTCGATACTGAAGCTATCGTATCCGAGTTGGTAAAAGCTAAATCGACCAAGAAAGAGAATCTGGAGAAAGACCAGAAGAAGTTAAGCTGGAAGCAGGATGCGTGGAAGGATCTTAACAGTAAGATCTATAATCTGTACAGTAAGTCACTGTCGGACATGCGTCTTAAATCCGATTACTTCAAAAAGACTACCCAGGCAAGCAACAGTGCGGTTTCTGTAGTTACCGGCACCAATGCGCCTGAGACTGTACAGACGCTTAAGATGGTCAGCATGGCCAAGGCCGGTTATCTTACGGGTAAGGAACTTAAGGCTTTGGATGATGAAGGCAATTATACAACGGCAAAAGCCGCATATACATCTGCGACAAAGCTTACGGATATGGGCATATCCATAGCCGAAGGTGAGACCAAGACGATCACAGTCAAGAACGGTAAGGAAGATGCAGTCAATATAGAGATAAGTTCATCCACCACCATCAATGATCTGGTGAAGGAACTTAATAAGGCCGGTGTCAAGGCTAACTTTGATGAAAAGAATCAGAGGTTCTATATCAGTGCATCAGGTATGGGCGTGGACAATGATTTTGAACTTGGCGGAGATGCGGCTGTGCTTACTAAGTTAGGCATAGGCGAGGGCCAGGGCGTCAGGATCGACGGCTCCGATGCGGAGATAATGCTTAACGGTGAGACATATAAGTCTACGAGCAATACATTTGAGATAAATGATCTTACGATTACTCTTAACAATATGACAGACGATGAGATCACTCTCACGACCAAGCAGGATACGGACGGCATATATGATATGGTCAAGTCCTTCCTTAAGGAGTACAACGAGCTTATGAAAGAGATGGATAAGCTCTATAATGCCGAGAGTGCGAGCAAGTACAAGATGCTTTCCGATGATGAGAAGGAAGCGATGGACGAAGACGATGTCAAAGAGTGGGAAGATAAGATTAAGTCTGCACTTCTTCGTAAGGATTCAACACTCGGTAATGTAATGAATTCGATGAAGGAGATAATGCTCGGCGGATTTGAACTTTCCAACGGCAAGAAGATGTACTTAAGCGACTTCGGTGTCAATACATTAGGATATTTTGAGGCTGCTGACAATGAGAAGGCTTTATATCACATAGACGGTGATCCGGATGATGAGAGCAGCAAGTCAAAGACTGACAAGCTTAAAGGCTTGATAGCTTCCGATCCCGATATGGTCGCGGAATTCTTCTCAGGCATGGCAAAGCAGTTGTATGACAGGCTCGGCGATCTTATGGCCCGTACGGATTACAGCTCTGCGTTCACGGTATACAACGACAAGGCCATGAAGAGTGAGTATGACGACTATAAGACCAAGATAAGCAAGCAGGAAGAGAAGATTAATACCTGGGAGGACTTCTACTACAAGAAGTTTACCAGAATGGAGAAGGCAATGGCTAAGCTCCAGAGCCAGGAATCAGCGCTCGGCGGATTATTCGGAGGCAATTGATCGTCTTGACAGGTGATCGTTATATAAGCAATAATACAGATACACGGAGGTAATACTAAAATGGCACTCCCCAATGCATACGCACAATATAATAACAGCAAGATCTTAACGGCATCGCCCGCAGAGCTTACACTGATGTTATATGACGGAGCTATCAAGTTCTGTAACATAGCTATTATTGGTATAGAGCAGAAGGATATTCAGAAGGCTCACAGCAATATAGTAAGAGTGC
>JAEEGJ010011287.1_pt1 | contig 22760 bp, 15 predicted proteins | sample 8958761 | NCBI WGS metagenome assembly JAEEGJ01 (sample SAMN16246546, study PRJNA631951) | gut metagenome | biome: gut microbiome; feature: rumen; material: RS-attached | host: Bos | place: Iran: Karaj | collected 2018-10 | reverse complement strand
GCATCAGCCCGTCCTTGATTAATTGGGAAATAATCACCCCCGCTCCGTGATAACGCAGGCCACCAGCATGGATGTTGGCCGGCTTGAACGAATGGCCTAACGTGAACATGGGCAGCAGGGGAGTATAGCCAGCCTCATCACCGAAGTCATAACGGAATTCTCCCCGGGTGAGCTTCGGGCAACTCTCGGGTTCTGCAGCCATGAATTCGGTTTTCTTGCCGTCCTTCAGATTATGGCGCATGAACGGGAAAGCGATGCCGCCAAAGTTTGAACCGCCTCCAAAGCAGGCAATCACTACGTCAGGATACTCGCCAGCCAGCGCCATCTGCTTTTCGGCCTCCAAGCCGATAATTGTCTGATGCAGTGCCACATGGTTGAGCACCGACCCCAAGGTGTACTTGCAGTTAGGGGTCGTCGTGGCCAGTTCCACAGCCTCAGAGATAGCGGTGCCCAATGAGCCGGGATGATGGGGATCACGCGTGATAATGTCCTTTCCGGCACGGGTGGACATTGACGGCGACCCCGTCACAGCAGCTCCAAAGGTGCGCATGATAGACGAACGATAGGGTTTTTGCTGCATCGAGATTTTCACTTGATAGACAGCAGCCTCAAGGCCGAACACTGTGGCGGCATAGGCCAAAGCAGCGCCCCATTGCCCGGCACCTGTCTCGGTAGTGACATTGGTGGTTCCTTCGCGCTTGGCATAAAAACATTGGGCCAACGCCGAATTGATTTTGTGGGAGCCCAGCGGATTTACCGACTCGTTCTTGAAGTAAATGTGTGCAGGCGTCTGGAGCGCTTCCTCCAGAGCATAGGCACGCACAAGCGGCGTTGAACGATAGAATCTATACTTCTCTAACACCTCTTCGGGGATAGGGATAAAGTCATGTTCTGTATCAAGTTCCTGGAAGCAGCACTCACGCGGGAAAATATGAGCTAGATCGTCCACACCCAGCGGTTGCTTGGTGGCAGGATGGATAGGAGGCATGGGTTTGGTGGGCATATCGGCCTGAATGTTATACCATGCTGTAGGTAACTCGTTCTCTTGAAGAATAAACTTTTTCTGTTTCATCTTAATTAATGTATTTATATAAATAATTTAAAAGGTCTGTCGCAAGAACGACAGACCTTTGATTCTTTATTGTAATCCTAATGATTCCACACGGTCAGGCGACTCACGACTTTTTCAATCTTGAGCAACGCCACCACCAGAATGCGGAAATCATAGTCATCTTTTTCTCATATTTATGTTGACTCTGCAAATATATAACCATATTTCAATCCGCGCCAAGAAAAACTTGAAAAAACTTCACCATCAACAATCACAACTATAGAAAACGGTCATATCTGGCCCTGAGCCAACAAAAATGAGACAAAAGAAATAAGGTATTTACCGACTTGATTTGGATTAATGAAGGAAAAAGCCTAACTTTGTGACCAACAAAAAGGCATCAATCAACAATATAACAAAGACAATCATGTACACTCAAGAGAACGGATTCTACATCGCTCACGGTCCCAACGGACCCATCAGCATCCTGGGCAACATGGCAAACCGTCACGGTCTGATTGCCGGCGCGACCGGTACGGGTAAGACGGTGACCCTGCAGGTGATTGCCGAGAGTTTCTGCAAGGCAGGTGTGCCCTGCTTCATGGCCGACATGAAGGGCGACCTCTCAGGCGTCAGCCAGCCCGGCAAACTGTCCAGTTTCATCGAGAAGAGGCTGCCCGAGTTCGGCATCGACCCTGCCGGGCTCACCTTCGAGGGCTGCCCGGTGCGGTTCTATGACGTCTATGGTGAGCAAGGCATCTCCATGCGCGCCACCATCGGTGAGATGGGACCCGACCTGATGGCCCGCATCCTGAGCCTCAACGATACGCAGACCGGTGTGCTCAACATCCTGTACCGCATTCTCGACGAGAAGGGCGTGCTGCTCGACGACGTCAAGGACCTGCGCTCGGCACTGGACTGGCTCTCCAGGCACGCCAAGGAGTACACCACCCAGTACGGCAACGTTTCCACCGCCAGCATCGGTGCCATCCAGCGCGCCCTGCTGCACCTCGAGAACCAAGGTGCCGACAAGTTCTTCGGCATCCCGTCGTTTGACATCATGGACCTGCTGGCCACACGCGACGGAAAAGGCGTGCTCAGCGTCCTCGCTGCCGACAAACTGATGATGCAGCCCAAGCTGTACTCCACATTCCTGCTGTGGCTGCTGAGCGAGCTGTACAGCACGCTGCCCGAAGTCGGAGACCTCGAAAAGCCAAAACTGGTCTTCTTCTTTGACGAGGCACACATGCTGTTTGAGGATACGAGCAAGGCTCTTACCGACAAGATTGAACAGGTTATCCGCCTCATCCGCAGTAAGGGCGTGGGCATCTTCTTCATCTCGCAGTTGCCCACCGACATCCCCGACGTGATCCTGGGACAGCTGGGCAACCGCGTGCAGCACGCCCTGCGCGCCTACACCCCGCGTGACCAGAAAGCCGTCAAGGTGGCCGCCGAGACCTTCCGCACCAATCCCGAGTTCAAGACCGAGGAAGCCATCCTCGCCCTGGAGACCGGTGAGGCCCTGGTATCGTTCCTCGACGAGAAAGGCGCGCCCAGTGTGGTCGAGAGAGCCAAGATACTCTTCCCCTTGAGCCAGATAGGCGCTATCACCGAGGGGCAACGCCTCGACATCATGAATGCCGCCAGCGACGTCAACAGCAAGTACAAGGAGGCAAAGGACCGCGAGAGCGTGTTTGAAGTGTTTGCCCGCGAGGCCGAGGCTGAGGCCAAAGCAGCCGAAGAAGCCGCTGCCGCCAAGGAAGCCGAGAAAGAGGAGAAGAAAAAGAAGAAGGAGAAAACCATCTGGTCCAAGGTATGGAAAGCCGTTGTCACCGCCGTTACAGGCACGCTGGCCACCATCGTGGGCAAGAAAGTCTCTGATGCCGTCACCGGCAAGAAGAGCAAGGACACCAGTGTCAAGGATGCCGCAGGGCGTGCCGTGAAAAACGCCACCACCGCTGCCGGACGCCAGATCCTGCGCGACATCCTGGGCAATGCCGTCAAATAGACGCGCTGCGCGCCCCACAGCGACGAGATCGCTACAGTCCTTGACCACATCATCACAACCGCTGCCAGGCCCCCTCATTGGGCCTGACAGCGGTTTTTTCTTGCCACGGGGCGCTGAATAGGGGAGCATGAAAGCAATCGGCCCTCAGGGGGAATAATTCCCGGCTGAGGACCAATTACATGCTTAGTAAAGGTTGTGTCGCTTCAAGCGCTCATGGTTGTAATGGTTGTTGTTCGTTTAGGTCATAATCACTGTCAAAACTTGTCGGCCGCATCGATAGCAATGGTTCATTTTTATATCAGGTATGGTTTGTTTTATTAATATTAATGTGCGGCAAAAGTCGTTGTATTTAAATGTGTGTCGCGGCCGACAAGTCTGACGAGTGAATTAACATTATTATTACTATCATTTATTATTTACTGGACTGAATTCATCAAAGCGGCCATCGCTGTAGAAAACCGCAATCTTGATGACACGGCGCGCATCAGGTGACGCGGCACCCCGGTTGGCCATGCGACCCGCTCCGCCATTGCGCATATAGGTCTGCAAGCTCTCGCTGGCCTGTGAACCCTGGATCGATCGCTGAGCCGGCTTGGAGGTGGGAGCAAAAGCGCTGCCCTCATCATCGTCGAACGAAATTGAGCGTTGGCCTTGATCATCGTGCATAGCATCGGCACCATTTTCGGCACCTGCCATATTGTCATTCCCATCAATCGAGTCGTGACCATTAAGCAACATTTCTCCGTCACCAAACATCAGCCACAAAACATTCAATGTGGGATAAGCTCTATGAATCTTACCGATGACCTCATCACTCACTTTCTTGTTGCGTCCATTGAGCAACTGTGAGAGCGTGGGACGTGGGATGTCACACGTATCGGCGAATTGGGAATTAGAGATCCCTGAATTAGCCATGAATTGTTTTAGTCTCGATACAATATCCATTTAAGAACAATTTTTAATGTGCGCTCAAGTGCGCGAGAATGCAAAAAGTCAAACCAAAAAATAATCTGACTCAAACCAGCCACCAGGAAAAGCCCCCTTGATGGCTCCCAAGATCAAAAAACGACTGTTTGCGTTTTTTAATTTTGAGATTGCAAATTTAAAACGATTTTTTGAAACGACCAAATTTAAAAACGAAAATTTTATAGTTTACAATTCATTTTTCCAAAAATTGACAATTTTGCCCAAATCTCAGATGCAAACAAATTTATTTAAATAATTACTTTATAGTATACTTGTTATTCTATTGATTTTATGTGTGTTATATAACTACATTTATCGTGAATTCTGAGCTAAACCAGCCTATCGTCCAAAACATCTAGTAATGATTGAGGAAATTTTATTATTTTACTGATTTTCAGTGTTTTATGAAGTTTGTTAATTTGTGTAAACGTGTATTTTTAGTGTTTTTGTAAACTTTACGGGTGTAAATTCCCGTTTTTTAAGGGGTGGCCACAAATGCAAACCGCCTCCAGGGGCGAGAAACTGATCCTTCCCCACCCCGGCGACATGTTTTAAATCGCAAACGAACATCCATTCTCAATCCCGAATATCGTGTTGGTAAAATACCAACTTTTGATTTTCTGGCGCTCAACTCGATTTCCTTGCGATTTTTTCCAGCGCACCCTAAATCAGGGCGAAATACTCGATTTATTCGAATTCTCGCCCGTTCATCAACTTGTAATAGTTTGACAAATTATCACTTTAATCGTACTTTTGGCGAGTTTTTAACTGAAATTTTAGGGGTTATTTTGAGGATGCAGAAAAGTAAAAAATGGCCCAAAAACAGGTCAAATGACTCATTTCGGCCAAAAACCATAAAAAAGCGCCAAAAAGCGACATTTAGACCAATTTATTGCCAGCCTATAAATCCGCCAAAAACGCCTTTCTCTCCCACTTTTCAAGCATTTAAAGCCGCTGATCACGATTTCGGCCCTGCCCCTCCATCTCACTTTTTTGACATGAAATCACCACTTGTTGATGTTCTAGAGGGGCCCTGGAATCGAAATTTTCTGGTCCAAAATCTGTGCATTTTTCAGAAAACGCTGCTTTTCACCCTACTCTTCCCGCCTCCAAAACCTGATTTATGGCATCAAAAAACTTAAAGTAATACTTCAAAAAATCACCCGGCAAAACATGACACGAGACTCTCGGTTGCCACCCGAGCGCCACCCGAAGACCATCAATTTCTCCCTCGCGTTGATGACATCAGGCAGCTGCCGGCCCACCCCGCTGGCATCAATAAGCGCCATCTGCACCCTACCGAAAAAAGGAGAGGTGCCACTCCTGACAAGAGCGATGCCTCTCCATTTTTTAGGTTGAAACCTGCAGCGATTTTACTGCCCCAATTCTTGTTTGAGGAAACGAGCTGTGATCGAATCGGGTGATGCTGCGACCTGCTCAGGGGTGCCTTGAGCGACCACCTGGCCTCCCCTGCGTCCCCCCTCGGGTCCCATGTCGATGATGTAGTCGGCACACTTGATGACATCCAGGTTGTGCTCGATGACAATCACAGTGTTGCCTTTATCGACAAGACGGTTGAGGACGCCCAGCAGCACCTTGATGTCCTCGAAGTGCAATCCCGTGGTAGGCTCGTCCAGAATATAGACCGTTTTGCCGGTATCCTTCTTGGCAAGTTCGCAGGCCAGTTTCACGCGCTGGCACTCACCACCCGACAAAGTGCTTGACGGCTGTCCCAGCTTGATATACCCCAGTCCCACATCCTGCAGGACTTTGATTCTGCGCAAAATCGACGGAACCGCCTCAAAGAACTCGACAGCCTGGTTGATGGTCATGTCGAGCACATCGGCGATGGACTTGCCCTTGAACTTGACCTCGAGCGTCTCGCGGTTGTAACGCTTACCGCCGCACGCCTGGCATGGCACGAGGACGTCGGGCAGGAAATTCATCTCCACAGCATTGTAGCCGTTGCCATTGCACACCTCGCAGCGTCCCCCACTCGTGTTGAACGAGAAGCGTCCAGGCTTATAGGCGCGGATTTTGGATTCGGGCAGGTTGACGAACAGATTGCGGATGTCGGTGAACACGCCGGTGTAGGTGGCTGCATTGGAACGTGGCGTGCGTCCCAACGGCGTCTGGTCCACGGTCACCACCTTGTCCACATATTCAATGCCCTCCACCGAGTCATAGGGCATGGGAGGCGTGTGGGAGCGGTAGAAACGCTGGCTCAGGATGGGTTGCAGTGTGGCGTTGATCAGCGTGGACTTGCCACTGCCGCTGACTCCCGTGACACACACGAAGCAGCCCAGCGGCAACTGCACGTTGACACCCTTGAGGTTGTTGCCGCGGCAGCCATACAGGCACAAGTGCTTGCCGTTGCCCTCACGGCGCTTGGCGGGCACCTCGATGACGCGCGTGCCGTTCAGGTAGTCGGCAGTGAGCGTGTGCTGCTTCAGCAGTTCGGCGGGTGTGCCTGCAAACACGACGTTGCCACCCTTGCGGCCCGCCTTCGGTCCGATGTCGATGACATAATCGGCCTGCAGCATCATCTCCTTGTCATGCTCGACCACCAGGATGGTGTTGCCATCGTCACGCAGCGTCTTGAGCGAGTCAATGAGCCGCTGGTTGTCACGCTGGTGCAAACCGATGGACGGCTCGTCCAGGATATACAGCACATTGACCAGGCGCGAGCCAATCTGCGTCGCGAGCCTGATGCGCTGGCTCTCGCCGCCCGACAATGATGCTGAGTTGCGGTTGAGCGACATGTAGTCCAAACCCACCTCGAGCAGGAACTCAAGCCTAGAGTTGATTTCCTTGACGATTTCGCGTGCGATTTCCCATTGGGTTGCGTTTAAGTGATTGTGCAGGTCTTTCATCCAGTCGTTCAGGGCACTGATATCCATAGCGGCCAACTCAGCTATGTTCTTGTCGTTGAGCCTGAAATGCAGTGCTTCACGATTGAGGCGCGCCCCACCGCACTCGGGGCAGACGGCGCGCGAGAAAAATTGCCCGGCCCACTTCTGTGCCTGGCTGGTAGCCGTGTCGTCCTGCTGCATCTCGATATACTTGACCAGACCGTCGAAAGCCAGGAAATAATTGCTGGTGCTCAGTGTCTCGGTGCGCAGGTTCAAGCGCTCGGGCGTGCCGTTCATGATGTCGCGGAGCGCCTCCTCGGGCAACTCACCCAGTGGCGTATCGAGCGTGCAGCCGTACTTCTCACAGATAGCGGCTATCTGCCAGAAAATCTGCACATTCTTGTACTTGCCTAACGGCAGAATGCCTCCGGCACGGATGCTCAGGCTCGGATCGGGCATAATCTTGTCGCGGTCGATGATGTTGACATAGCCCAGTCCCTTGCAATGCGGGCAGGCTCCCAGCGGCGAGTTGAACGAGAAATTGTGCGGTGCCGGCTCCATGTAGGACAGGCCGGTAGCGGGGTCCATGAGCGAACGGCTGTAGTAGCCCACCTCATCGGTATCGGCATCCAGTATCATCAGCTGGCCATTACCCTGCTTGAATGCCAAATCCACAGTATCGGCCAGCCGCTTATTGTCCTTGTCGGCCACCTTGAGGCGGTCAATCACCAGTTCCACACTGTGGTTGACATAGCGGTCAAGCTTCATGCCGAAGGTGATTTCCCGCAACACGCCATCGACACGCACATGGATGTACCCCTTCTTGCGCAGGTTCTCGAACAGGTCCTTGTAGTGTCCCTTGCGGTTCTTGACCAGCGGCGAGAGGATGTAAATCTTGCGGCCATGGTAACGCTCAAGTATCAGACTCAAAATCTTGTCGATGGTGTACTTGACCATGCGCTCGCCCGAGAGATAGGAGTAGGCATCGGCAGCACGGGCATACAGCAATCGCAGGTAGTCATAGACCTCGGTCGTCGTGCCCACCGTGCTGCGGGGGTTGCGGTTGACGGTCTTCTGCCCTATCGAGATGACGGGACACAAGCCGGATATCTTGTCCACGTTGGGACGCTCCAGCATTCCCAGCATGTTGCGGGCATAGGACGAGAAAGTCTCCAGATAACGGCGCTGCCCCTCGGCAAACACCGTGTCAAACGCCAGCGACGACTTGCCGCTGCCGCTCAGCCCCGTCACTACCGTCAGCCGATAGTGAGGAATCTCCACATCGATGTTCTTGAGGTTATGGACTCGTGCGCCCAGCACTTCAACGCTCTCGATTTCCTGCCCGTTCAGTTTCATCAGTTTTCCTTGTATTATATTCTAGACAGACCAGATGCTCTTGAGATTGCATGAAACTAGTCTATCACCCAATCCTTGTTATAAACACTGTTGGTGCGCTTGCTGCGGTAGAGCTCGCTCTGCTTGGGGACACGCACCTTGTAGGTCTTGCCACCGGCATTGGTGAGCTTGGTGGAGCGTATCCACGGGTTGGCCTCGCGCAGTTGGGCATAGGTAATGCCCTTGGACTTGGCCCAGTCTATCCAGCTGGCGACACTGCCCGTGACGTCAACCGTAGTATAGGCAACAGGCTGATACAAGTGCTTGCGCGAGAAGCGGTAGCCATAGCGCTTGGGATTCTCCATCAACAGCTTATAGGCGATGATGCGGAACACATAACGTGATGTCTCCTGCACCAGATACAGGTCAAAGGAGTTGTCCACCTTCTGCTTGGTCATCTCGTTGGTGATGCGCTGCATGCCGGCATTATAGCTGGCGGCAACCGTGGGCCAGTGGCCGTATTTCTTATAGGCAGCCTTGAGATACTTGCAGGCGGCAACCGTCGATTTCTCAGGGTCAAAGCGCTCATCCACCTCGTCGCTCACCTCCAGGCCATAGTCGCGTCCCGTCCCTGCCAGCAGCTGCCACATGCCGGCGGCCTTGGCGCTCGAGTAGGCATTGTAATCCATCGAACTCTCGGTAACGGCCAGGTAGAGGAAGTCCAGAGGAACGCCCTGCTCCTTCAATATCTTGGACAAAGCGGGAAAATAGCGGTTGGCTCGCTTGAAACACAGCTCGGTCGTGGTCTGGCCATAGATGACACCCGTCAACTCACGGTCCAGGCGCTCGGCCATGTCCAGGCGGTCAAAACTCACTTTCTCGCCCGCAAAGGTCACGCTCATCGGTATGTCGGGGCTCGCTGTGACGCTAAACACCGGCGACGATGCGCCCGTGCTCGTCTTGCTGTATTCTCGCTTGAGCTGGCCCTGGGCTGCCACCGTCGTCAGCAGCAGCAGACCGGCCAGCAGTATCATTTTCTTCATTGTGTATATCTTGTGTTTTCTCTTTGATGATTCTCATGTATCGACAAATTGCGGCAATCGCCGCAATTTGTTATCAATACTCGGTGCCACCGCCACCACCATCGGATGTGCCAGCTGCACCCTTCTTGTAGCGCAGGATGGTGATGTCACCGCGTTTCTTGTACTTCACGCCGTCACTGCCCAGCGCCGTCACTACATAGTAGTAAACGCCCGTGTCAACGAGCTTGCCGTGATAGGTGCCGTCCCATCCACCGTCAGGGTCGGTAAACTCATACACCAGATTGCCCCAACGGTTGAAAATCCAGCAATGGAACTCGACCAGAGACTTGTAAGAGACTCTCCAGATGTCGTTTACGCCCTCGGTCGACCCCGGCGAGAACACGTTGGGGAGTTCCCCCTTAGGTCCCACTCCCAGCTGGCTCTCGCTCACGGTGATGGTGTACACGTTGCCATAAGCCTCACAGGAGCCGTCGAAATTAGCCACCATGTAGCGCACATAGTAGGTACCGGCATCATCGAAGGTGTAATCCACATCATCCTGATTGAATTGCAGGACAACATCCTGGAACTCGGAATCTGTTGCAAATTCCCACTTGCGATACACCACAGCATCGGTGGGATAGCCGGTGAACACGATGTGAACAGGGGCCGAACCGGCGGACAAGCCTTCTTCCAGCTTCTCCTCTTCGCCATGATGGTCTATAAGCACGGCAGTAGTACCACAACCCACAGCCTGGGTTTTGTAGTATTCATAAATTATGGTCTCTTTTTCAATATCCCAAAACTCCAGGAAACAATCCCCGCTGAGTTTAAACTGGGTATTGCAAAGCGGAGGCGTGATCTCAATTCCTTGATCCAGCGCTGCGAAACTCTCGACAACCGGTGTTTCAACCCAGATGCTGTCATTCCACTCCAGCGTGTTGTAGGACAGTTCTATCTCGCGGTCAAGCACCTGAGGGATGCCGTTGATGGTACAATAAGGGATGGCATCTCCATGGCCGTCGACGTTGAACGTGAGCAGGCTGCAGGGTGCCTCGTTGTTGATCGACATGTCATTCAATTCCAGGGGAAAGTCGGCATAATTGACTACCCAGCAATAGAAGGGGGATTCGGTGCCTACCTCAATCTTGTATCCCTTATTGGGGACCACCTGTGTTAATGTTGAGGTATTCCCGTTCCAGATTGTGGTCAGTGTATCAGGATCGACCCAAGTCTGCGAGTCAAAGCATGTCCATGTAGGCCGCTCATCGGATGATGAAGTAAAAGTCATGCCCACCCCTTGAGTGTCATAGACCACATAGATCTTGTCCAGACCAGTAGTTCTCTCAGGGGTCACCTCGATGACAGTTTTGTCGCCCACTCCGGTAAACTCCACCTGGCCGCTAGCCGACAACAAAGCCAGCGCAGCCGCCATGAGCGAAATCATTCTCTTATTCATAGTGCGCACTCAATATCTATTTTACATTATTATATATAACGTGAACACCACCCCTGTTATTGCCAAAACCATACACGCAAGTATCAAAAACATGCGCTTATTGTGGCTCCAACGAGGCAATGGCACCTTTGCCTCCATTTTGCCATGTCGGGAGAATTTGTTATCTTTGCATCAAGAACAAACACATTAATTATATAAGCAACTATAGAAATGGACGACACGATGAACAATATGCCACGTCGCGAACGCGCCGTGATGTACAAGCGCAACTACAACTGCTGCCAGGCTGTGCTGCTGGCTTTTGCTCCCGAACTAGGCCTGCCCGAGGAGAAATTGCTGGCGATGGGAGCCTGTTTCGGCAGCGGCATGGGTAGCATGGATGAAACCTGCGGTGCACTGTGCGGTGCCCAGATGGCACAAGGGCTGCTCCGTTATTCAGGCAACCGCATGAATCCACAGGCCAGCCAGCTGCGGGCAGAGTTTGAGCAGCGATGCGGTGCCACGCGCTGCAAGGACCTGAAGGGCGTGGGCAGTGACCGTGGCGTGCTGTGCTCCTGTGAGGACTGCGTGCGCAACGCTGTGGAGGCATTGGAGTATCAGCTGTGACAACTTCGGCAACTCCAAGCCGCCCCCTACGAGGAGAGATATTTTTTATTTTTTAATTGACATTTTATAGCAGGATATTGACAAATTTGGACTACCTTTGCAGTCCAATTTACGCGAGTTTTTTCAACTAGATTTCACAACTAACAATTATATATTGACAATTCATCATGGGATGGTTTTCATTCACACAAGAAATCGCTGTCGATTTAGGTACAGCCAACACCATTATCATCCATAACGACCGCATCGTCATCGACGAACCATCGGTAGTAGCACTCGACTCCAAGACCGGCAAGCCCATCGCCGTGGGTGAACGCGCCCGCGAGATGCACGGCAAGGCCCACGAGGGAATCCGCACCGTGCGCCCCCTGAGCGACGGTGTTATCGCCGACTTCAATGCCGCCGAGCACATGATTCGCGGCATGATCAAGAAGGTGAGCGCCAAGCACCACTGGTTCTCGCCCTCGCTGCGCATGGTCGTGTGCGTTCCCTCGGGCTCGACCGAGGTCGAGATCCGCGCCGTCCGTGACTCGAGCGAGCATGCTGGCGGCCGTGACGTCTACATGATTCACGAGCCGATGGCAGCAGCACTGGGTATCGGTCTTGACGTACTGGCGCCTGAGGGCAACATGATTGTTGACATCGGTGGCGGTACTACCGAGATTGCAGTTATCTCGCTGGGCGGTATCGTGAGCAACAAGAGCATCCGCACCGCTGGTGACGACCTCACCGAGGACATCCAGGAGCACATGCGCCGCGCCCACAACGTCCGCGTGGGTGAGCGCACCGCCGAGGCCATCAAGATCAACGTCGGCTCGGCGCTGACCGACCTGGGCCCCGATGCTCCCGAGGACTTCATCATCCATGGTCCCAACCAGGTGAACTCACTGCCTCTGGAGGTGCCCGTGACCTATCAGGAGGTGTGCCACTGCATCGAGAAGTCCATCTCCAAGATTGAGGCCGCCGTGCTGAGCGCCCTGGAGCAGACTCCTCCCGAGCTGTATCAGGACATCGTTCACAACGGTATCTTCCTCACTGGCGGCGGCGCCCTGCTGCGCGGCCTTGACCGTCGCTTGACCGACAAGATCGGCATCGACTTCCATGTTGCTGAGGACCCGTTGCACGCTGTGGCCAAGGGTACCGGTATCGCACTGAAGAACATCAAGCACTTCAAGTTCCTCATGCGCTAATTCAAGTTTTTAGTTTTAAGTTTTTTAGTTTTAAGCAATCATAGTACTGCTAAAAAGCCTTTTCAGGCAAGAGCAGATGTACTTACAACTTAAAACTTGCGACTTACAACTAATGTAGGCACGATGAATAATCTGCTCAACTTTTTCGTCAAACACAGTGCGTGGTTCATTTTCGCTGTCTATGTGATTTTGAGCCTCGTGCTGCTATTTAAGGATAACCCTTACCAGCAGAGCGTCTATCTGACCTCGGCCAACTCGGTGAGTGCCATGGTCTACAAGGCGTTCAACGGCGTGACGTCCTATTTCCACCTGCGCGACATCAACGAGAGTCTGCAGGAGCGCAACGCCATGCTGGAGATGGAACTGATTGAGCTTCGCAACCAGATGAGTGAGCTTGAGCTGCTCTCCCCCGACTCCCTGCACCAGCCCGCGCTGTCACAGTACACCTTTGTGATGGCCCAGGCCATCAGCAACAGCATCGCCCAGCCCAACAACTACATCACCATCAACCGCGGCTACATGGACGGCATCCAGCCCGAAATGGGCGTCATCGACCAGAACGGCGTGGTGGGTATCGTCAACGTGGTGGGTCCCCATGCTGCAAGAGTCATCTCGTTGCTCAACCCGCACATCAGGCTCTCCTGCAAACTGCGCGGTTCCAACTTCTACGGCAGTCTGGTGTGGGACGGCAAGAGCCCGCAGTATGCCATGCTCGAGGAGCTGCCCAAGCACGTCAAGTACCACCCAGGTGACACCATCGTCACCAGTGGCTACTCGGCCGTGTTCCCGCCGGGCATCATCGTGGGCACCATCCAGGGCCCCGCACACGGCTCGGCATCGGACAGCTTCGTGTCGCTTCGCATCAAGCTGACGACCAACTTCAGCCAGCTGAGCAGCGTGCGCGTGATCACCAATAGCATGAAGGAGCAGATTGATGCCCTGCGCCGTGCCGAACAAGGCATCGACACCGCCGCCAACATCGAGACGCGTCCCGAAATCAAACCCGAGATCATCGACGTGACCCCTGCCGAGGACAAGCCCAAGAAGTCCAAAGAACCCGCCAAGCCGGTCCAGCCCACTCAGCCCGCTGCACCGGTACAGCCCGCCCAACCTGTTGAACCCGTCAATCCAGTGGAGGAGCAGCCATGACCAAGACCGTTATCCAATTCATAGTCCTGTTTCTCGTGCTGGTAGTAGTGCAGCTGGTGTGCAACAAGATCGTGTTGTTCAACGTGGCCATGCCTGTAGTGTTCATCTACCTCATCTTGCGTCTGCCCGTCAACCTGCATGGCGGCTGGGTGCTCACCGTGGCCTTCTTCTCGGGACTGATCATCGACATCTTCAACAACACCCCCGGCATGAACGCCCTGGCCTGTACCATCATGGCTGCGGTGCGCCGGCCCGTGTTTAACATCTTCGTGTCCCGCGAGAACGACATGAACATCCCCATCCCCTCGGTGGATTCGATGGGCGTGAGTGATTACTTCCGCTACATGGCGACGCTGGTTACGATCTACTGCACGCTCATCTTCAGCATCCAGGCCTTCACGCTGCACAATGCCCTGCTCACGCTGGCCCGCATCGTGGCCAGCAGTGTGCTGTCGGTGGTTATCATTTTCGGATTGGACACTTTAGTGAGCACGCGCCGTGAGAAAAGATTATAACCTCGAGAAACGCAAGTATGTCATCAGCGGTTTCATCGTGGTGATTGTCATCATCTACATCATCCGCCTGGTGCAGCTGCAGGTGCTCGACAGCACCTACAAGGCCAATGCCGACAGCAACGCCTTCATGGAAAAGGTCATCTATCCCTCGCGCGGGCTCATCTATGACCGCAACGACTCGCTTGTGGTCTATAACGTGCCCGAATACGACCTGGTGATGATTCCCAAAGACGTGACGCCATTTGACACGCTGGACTTCTGCAACACGGTGCAAATCTCCCGCGAGGAGTTTGACCAGCGGTGGCAGGAGATGAGAAAGGGGCGCAGCTACTCCTCCTTCACCCAGCAGGTGTTCATGAACCACCTCACTGCCGAGGACTATGGTCGCCTGCAGGAAAAACTGTACCGTTTCCCGGGTTTCTATGTCGTGCAGCGCATCTTGCGGCAATACAACTATCCTGTCGCCGCCAACGTGCTGGGCGACATCCGCGAGGTCAACGCCCGAGACATTGAGAACGACAACTACTACCGTCCTGGCGACTACACCGGCGACCTGGGTGTCGAGAAGAGTTACGAGACCTGGCTGCGAGGCGTCAAGGGCAAGGAAATCCTCATCCGCGACGCGACAGGCAAGATCAAGGGCCGCTACAACGACGGTGCCGATGATGTCTCACCCGTTGCGGGCAATAACCTGAAACTGAGCATCGACATCGGCCTGCAGGCCTACGGCGAGATGCTCATGCAGGGCAAGGTGGGTGCCATCGTGTGCATCGAGCCCAAGACAGGCGAAATCCTGGCGCTGGTATCCAGCCCCACCTATGATCCCGCACTGCTCATGGGCAAGGAACGCGGCAAGCACTACCGCGACCTGGTCAACAACCGCCTCAAGCCGCTGTATGACCGCTCGATTATGGCCGCCTATCCGCCGGGGTCGACCTTCAAACCCAGCCAAGGCCTGATTTTCCTGCAAGAGGGCATCATCACCACGAGCACCGTGTTCCCGTGCCACCGCGGCTATATCAACGCGGGATTGCGTGTGGGTTGCCACGGCCATGGCTCCCCCATCCCACTCAAGCCAGCCCTGCAGACGTCGTGCAACGCCTACTTCTGCTGGGGTTTCAAGTACATGATGGACAAGCGCTCCAAGTACGGCTCGACAGGCAAGGCCTTTGAGATATGGAAGAACCACATGGTGTCGATGGGCTACGGCTACAAGCTGGGCATCGACATGCCGGGCGAGAGCCGCGGCTTTATCCCCAACACCGCCTTCTATGACAAAATCTACGGAGCGGGCAAGTGGTCAGGGCAGACCATCATCAGCGATGCCATCGGCCAGGGCGAAATTCTCGCCACGCCGCTGCAAATCGCCAACCTGAGTGCCACCATCGCCAACCGCGGCTACTACATCACCCCTCATGTGGTGAAGCACATCCAGGGTGCCGGCGTGCTCAAGAAGAATCTCGAACGGCACGACACCGATATCGACAAGCACTACTATGACGATATCGTGCAGGGCATGCGCATGGCAGTACTGGGCGGCACCTGTACCCGTGCCAACATCCCCGGCCTGGACGTGTGCGGCAAGACGGGTACAGCCCAGAACCCGCACGGACGCGACCACTCGGTGTTCATGGGATTCGCTCCGATGAACGACCCCAAGATTGCCGTTTGCGTCTATGTTGAGAATGCAGGCTTCGGCGCAGCATTCGGTGTGCCCATCGGTGCACTCATGATCCAGCGCTACCTGCGCGGCGACTCCCCCGGCCTGCAGGCACAAGGGCGTGCGATGGCCAGCCGCCACACCATCACCTACCCCAAGGTGAAAAAAGAGGAAGGAACCAAGAAATAGATGCCTATAAGGACCTTGGGGAAAACTAAAGACCATATATTGAAACAATGGAAGTCAGGAACGAAGATGAAAATACCAACCTATTGAAGTCGGTGGACTGGTTTACGATAGTCCTCTACTTCATCATGGTCGTTGCCGGGGCGGTGAGCATCTATGCTGCCACCTACGACTACGACAAGGCCAGCATGTTTGACCTGAGCGAGTTCTCGGGCAAACAGTTCATGTGGGCCGGGTTGTCGTTCCTTATCGGCTTCTCATTGCTGTTGATTGACAGGCGCATCTACGAGGCCTATGCCTATCCCATCTACGGCTTCATGATACTGCTGTTGATTATCACCAGCTTTGTCGCGCCCGACATCAAGGGCTCCCGGTCCTGGCTCGTGTTCGGCTCGGTGAGCCTACAACCCGCCGAGTTTGCCAAGACGGCGACGGCACTCGCCCTAGCCAAGTTGTTCAGCACCTATGGCTTCACGCTCAACGGCTGGCGCAACTACGCGATTGCCATCGGCATCATCGTACTGCCCATCCTATGCATCATTCTGGAGCGCGAAACGGGAACGGCACTGGTTTACACGGCCCTCATCTTTGTCCTCTACCGCGAGGGCATGTCAGGGTTCGTGCTGTTTGCTGCCCTGATGGCGGTAGTGTTCTTTGTCGTGGTCTTGAAATTTGCCGCCGTCACCTTCATGGGCATCCCGCTGGGCATGGCCATCGCTTTCATCCTGGTGATGGTGCTCATCGTGGGCATGCTGCTCATCTACTGCCGCTCATGGATTCTGGGACGCAACGTGCTGCTGGGCTATCTTGCAGCCGGTGCCATTGCGGGCGGACTGGCACTGGCGGGCGTTAAGGTCAACGGCTATGCCTTCTTCTTGCCGGTCATCATCCTGTCGCTGCTCTACCTGCTGTACGGCATGCTGCACGACATCAACCTCAAGAAGGTGCTCATCACCACCTGCTTTGCCGCTGCCTCACTCATCTACATGTCCTCGGTGAGCTACGCGTTCAACAACGTGCTCGAGCCTCACCAGCAGACGCGCATCAAGGTGACGTTGGGCATCGAGGAGGACCTGCGCGGTGCAGGCTACAACGTCAACCAAAGCAAAATTGCCATCGGCAGCGGTGGCATTGTGGGTAAGGGTTTTCTCAATGGTACCCAAACCAAACTCAAATACGTCCCCGAGCAGCACACCGACTTCATCTACTGCACCATCGGCGAGGAGCAGGGCTTTGTGGGCAGCGTGGCAGTGCTGGTGCTTTTCCTGGCATTGATCCTGCGCATCATCACCATCGCCGAGCGCAACCACTCGACCTTTGCGCGCGTGTATGCCTACTGTGTCGCCTCCTACCTCATCTTCCACCTGGCCATCAACATCGGTATGGTCATCGGACTATGCCCCGTCATCGGCATCCCGCTGCCGTTCTTCAGCTACGGCGGCTCTTCGCTGTGGGGATTCACCTTCCTGCTATTCATCCTGCTGCGCATCGACGCCGACCGCATCGCCTACGGCTCCTGGTAAATTCTGTCGTTTCCGCAAAATGCTTAGTCTTTGCTCTTGGCCATGAGCAGGGCTACGCAGATGAAGAAATGAATGACCAGGTACAAGGTGGTGAACAGGACATTAGGACGTGCATCGGCACCAAGTCCCACATCGTGAAATTCCTCGATGATGGGCGGCAGGGACTCCACTTGATAGAGCGAGTCGTTCATGTACTGTGACGAGTTTTCTACAGCATTGACATACTTGTCATAGCTCGCATGATTGTAGGCAAAGATGCGACGATAGGTATGGCACTGGTTGTCATTGCGGTGATCGGAAACCTTTTGTAGCAGTTTTTCCTGTGCATCGTCATCGGCCTCTTCAATCTCATCGCTATTTTTCCATCGGGTTCCATAGTAGACTCTGTCATCAAAGGCCAAATAAACGCCATGGCTATCCCTGATTGGGGCGACAACACGGGCTGTATATTTTCTCCGTCCCCTTCTCATATGGGATAGACTCACATCATAGCCACGGCAATTATCCATCACATCGATTTCCTGCTCACTCATTATATACTCGGCATCGGCGATGCTCTCGCGGGTGATGCTCTTGCAGTGATGATAGGACGAGGTGGCTCGGTGGACATATTGATCAATGACCAAAAGCCCGCTGCCAATGCTCATGCCGAAAAAGAGATAGGCCACAAAACGATAGTTGTCCTTTTTAGGTATTGCACTGAACTGTTTCCTCAAGAGGAAAACCGTCATCGCCACCCACGCTAGACCGACAAAGAAACCCATCGAGCGCCTCTGATACTTCAGGTCGGTACAATTCACGCCCCAACATAACAGTGCAAACAAGCCCACCGACAACAGCGAGCCCACCGTAATAACCAGGACCCTTTGCCACCCCTGTGACCAATCATGTTTCTTTCTTCCCATCATGAAAAAATGAATGATATTACTACCGCTTGAGCCAGAGGGCAAAGAATCGGTCATAGACTTGATAATTACCCTGGGCATCCAAAACCAATTCCTTTTCCATCAATGCTTTAAGGGCAGACCTAATAGAACTGGTCGCACCCAAGTGATGACGACTGATAAAGGATTGAGCTAAGACTTGCTGAACAGATTTCTCATTGGCTATCGCCTTGAGTAACTTGGCTTGGGAAGGGGTCACCAACCTCATGAAGGTTTGGAAAGTAGCTTCGTTTTCATCGACTATTCGTGTCAACGTATCATCAATGACATTCAGTGAGATTAAGGAATCTCCAGATTCGTACAAACGATTTAACATCACTTGTACATACCAAGTGTGTCCTACTAACTTTTCATACAAATAGCCAAACACATCAGCATTTAACTGCTGACCATGAGCCTCCAGTTTCTTTTTGGCAAAGTCATAATAAGACTCTTCCTGTATCTCATAAAGGTTCATGATTTGTGTGCTCTGATAAAACGGGCGGTTGGCCGATGCGAACATATTTTCCAATACATGACGCTGGCTGCCCGAGAAGATAAAATGAACATTATTCAGTTGCTGGATGTGTGAACGCAACAAGGCTTCCACATTCTTGTCACCATAATCAATAATCGACTGAAATTCGTCCATAGCAACGACACATTGCTGGCCCGACTGCTCCATATAGGAGAATATCTCAGCCAACGAATGTTCAGCCAATTCCGGCTTGACATCAACCATAACGGTAGGTACGCCAGTCAAAGAGTCAAAGCTAAACAATGGGCGCAAAGATTTGAAAAAAGAAGTGAGCTGTTTTACAATCTTTCTTTTAGTTGTGTCAAGTGACCCCAATACAACAACGGCCAATTGTTCAACAAGAGAGACCAAGCTATCGGTTTTATATAAATCCACATAGTAGCATTTTGCTCGTTTTTCAGCCTCTAAGCGATGAAAAACATGACGAATTAGGCCCGTTTTTCCCATTCGGCGAGGGCTTATCAGTGTCACATTTCTTCCATTTCTTAATGCCGAAACCAGTTTATTGGATTCTTGCTCTCTATCACAAAAATAAACAGGAGACATATAACCTGTTAAAAGAAACGGATTTAAAGGATTCGTCTTCTTATTCATAATTTCATTAATTCAAAATGTATTGCGAAAATATTGTTGCGAACTTTTCGTTGCGAATTTTTCGCAATGCAAAATTAAATGATTATTCTCAAGCAACCAAATATCAGTTCAAAAAAGTATCTTTTCTCGATATAAAATACTATTGGATGATGATTTCACGTTAATGAATTGTCAATTGGCATTGTTCTTGCTTTAATAGATAATTGTACAGATGCAACGATTGCTGAAGAAATATTGTCTGACAACGGTGTTGTGTGCCCTGTGTGCTACGGGTACACTCGAAGCCGTGCCTCAGCTGCCATTGCCTGCTGGTCCTGATGCTCGACAAGAGGAGGACTCGGTGCGCGTGAGCCTTGTCACGTTCTATCCTGGCAGTGAGCCTCATAACATCTGGGGGCACAGCGAGATACGCGTTCAGCAAGGCCCTGTGGATCTGTATTTCAACTACGGTATATTTGACTTTCAGGCACCGGCATTCATGTGGCGGTTTATGTTGGGCGAGACCGATTACATCTGCGCCCCGGTTCCGCAAGCCTATGCCACCCTGGGCATGGAACAGCGCCGCATGGTGGAGCAGGAACTCAACCTGCCCCAAGACAGGGCGCTCATGGTGAGGGACTTCCTGTGGAACAATGCCCAGCCCGAAAACCGCACCTACCGTTATAAGTTCCTGAGCGACAACTGCTCTACCCGCCCCCGCGACATCATTGAGATGGCCGCCGGCGACGGACTGCAATATCCCGCGATGGGTGACACTGCTGTCACCTATCGTGACATCTTGTCACACTACTGCCGCAACTATGCGTGGGAAAAATTCGGCATCGACCTGGTGCTCGGCTGGGACGTGGACACGGTCCTCGACCAGCGTGCCACCATGTTCATCCCCATGCTGCTCATGGGTGCCGTTGCCGATGCGACCATCACGACCGACAGCGTGTCCATACCCCTGGTCAAGGCCACAACCGTGCCCATCGACAAGAGCACCGAGGGCAACGTGAGGCCGCCCACACCCTGGTATATCTCACCACTGACCATAGCCCTGCTCGTGCTGGCACTGACGCTGATTGTGAGTGGTCGTGACTGGCGCCGACGTGACGTGAGCCGCTGGCTGGACACCGTGCTGTTTACCGCTGGCGGACTGGCAGGTTGCATCCTGTTTTTCCTCATCTTCTTCTCAACCCACGAAGCCACCTCTCCCAATATCAATATCACATGGCTCCATCCGCTGCTGTTGTTGCTTGCCGTGCTGCCCTGGTTCAGGAAGACGCGCAATGCCGCTCGCTGGCTGCATGCGCTCAACGCACTGGTCGTGGCACTGCTCATGCTGGCATGGCCCTGGCAGCCCCAGGTGGGTAATATCGCCTTTTTCCCGCTGATGACGGCCCTGGTGACGCGCTCGCTCACCAACGTCTTTCTGCTTAGTCAACCCACACGCGGCCCCACCCGCCGTTAGTGAGGAGTTAGGAGTTAGAGCTTAGGAGTTCATGACCATAAGCCCTTACCACCAAATCCATCCCCCAAAAAACCAAAAATCGCTGTATCATTGCAGCTAATCGGCTAAAAAAGTGTATCTTTGCCGTTTGAATGACTGAGATGCAAGATTTTGCGTCTCCATAAAAAACGAAAAAACTAAAATCAGATATCTAAATAAAAAAATGGGACTTAGTGACATTTTGAAATCAATGTTTGGCAATAAGTCAACCCGTGACCTGAAGAAGATCACGCCTATTGTCAACCAAATCAAAGAAATTTATCCCGAGATCGACGCGCTGGACATCGACAGCCTGCGCCAGCGCACTGCCGACATCCGTCAGCAGCTCAACGACTCGGTACAGGACAAGCGCGACGAGATTGAGCGCATCAAGACCGAAATCGAGGGCATCGACTATGAGGAGCGCGAGCCGCTGTGGAAGAAGGTCGATGACATCCAGAAGGAGATTCTCGACATCCTCGAGGTCAAGCTCAACGAGGTGCTGCCCACGGTGTTTGCCATCGTGAAATCGACCGCACGGCGCTTTGCCCAGAACGAGGAAATCATCGTGACCGCCACCCAACTCGACCGCGACCTAGCCGCCCAAGGCAAGGACTTCGTGAGGATCGATGGCGATAAGGCCATCTACACCAACCACTGGATTGCCGGTGGTAACGAGATTACTTGGGACATGATCCACTACGATGTTCAGCTCATCGGTGGTATCGTGCTGCATCAGGGTAAGATTGCCGAGATGGCGACTGGTGAAGGTAAAACCCTGGTGGCTACCCTTCCCGTCTTCCTCAACGGTCTGACCGGTAACGGTGTGCATGTGGTAACCGTCAACGACTACCTGGCCAAGCGCGATAGCGAGTGGATGGGCCCGTTGTACATGTTCCACGGCATGACCGTCGCCTGTATCGACAAGACCGAGCCCAACTCACCCGAACGCCGTGCCGCCTACAACTGCGACATCACCTTTGGTACCAACAGTGAGTTTGGTTTTGACTACCTGCGTGACAACATGGCCATGCGCCCCGAGGACATGGTACAGCGTCCGCACAACTATGCCATCGTCGATGAGGTCGACAGCGTGTTGATTGACGATGCCCGTACCCCGTTGATCATTTCCGGTCCCGTGCCCAAGGGTGAGGACCAGATGTTCAACGAGTTCAAGCCCAACGTGGAGCGCGTCTATAACGCACAGCGCCAGCTGGTGACCGGCCTGCTCGCCGATGCCAAGAAAATGATGGCCAGCGATGACGATGCCACCGTCAAGGAAGGTACGCTGAGGCTCTACCGCGCCTTCAAAGGTCTGCCCAAGTACAAGCCCCTGATCAAGTTCCTGAGCGAGGAGGGTGTCAAGACCGCCATGCTCAAGACCGAGGCCTACTACATGCAGGACAATAACCGCGAGATGCCCATCGTGACCGACCCGCTGTTCTTCATCATCGATGAGAAGAACAACACCGTCGAGATGACCGATAAGGGTATCGATGTGCTCACCAAGGGTACCGATGATCCCCAGTTCTTCATTCTGCCCGATATCGCTGCCCAACTGTCGGCAGTGACCAACGAGCCCCTCACCGATGAGGAGAAGATGAACAAGAAGGATGAGCTGCTCGCTAACTACTCTGTCAAGGCCGAGCGCGTGCACACCGTCACCCAGCTGTTGAAGGCCTACACCCTGTTCAACCGCGACGACGAGTATA
>JAEEGJ010011286.1_pt1 | contig 22762 bp, 16 predicted proteins | sample 8958761 | NCBI WGS metagenome assembly JAEEGJ01 (sample SAMN16246546, study PRJNA631951) | gut metagenome | biome: gut microbiome; feature: rumen; material: RS-attached | host: Bos | place: Iran: Karaj | collected 2018-10 | reverse complement strand
GGGCTTCGATTATCGCGGCGAGCCCAATCCGCTGTTGTTCCCTGCTACGGGGTCGGAGTTCGGCATCCTGGACTATTGCGGCTTCCCGAAAGACGAGGCTTATTACCTGAAAGCATGGTGGACCAACGAACCCGTGTTGCACCTGTTGCCTCATTGGAATCTCAAAGGCCACGAAGGCGAGGAGGTCGACGTGTGGGCATACTCGAATTGTGCAGAGGTGGAACTCGTCGTGAATGGCAAGCGACTTGGTCGGAAGCCCATGTCAAAAGACGGTCATCTAAGTTGGACGGCTGTTTATCAACCGGGCTATATCGAAGCTCGCGGCTACAACGCCCAGGGGCGTCGCATCAAGACCGAGCGCATCGAGACCACGGGTGCTCCTGAACGCATGGTCGTCTCTGCCGACCGCACATCGCTCAGCGCCGACAATCAGGACGTGAGCATCGTGACGATTGAGTTGCAGGATCGTCGTGGACGCTTCGTTCCCGATGCCTGCGAAGAGATAGAGCTGGAGGTTGCTGGCCCCGTCCGCATCCTTGGTGTGGGCAATGGCGACCCCGCATGGCAGGCACAGGAACAACCCTCCGCCCGCAACGCTCGAACCTTCCGCGTTCGCTCCTTCAACGGCCTGGCCCAGGTCATCCTGCAAACCACCCGCGAGGCCGGCTCCGCCACTCTCACCTGTACGGCCGGCAAGGCTGTAGGTAAGGTGCTGTTTACATTGAACAATTAGTTATTGACAAAGAACCTCTTGAATGGGGATAAACTGGATGAAAAAACTACTATCAATCATTCTGCTGGCCGTCACGGCTTCAGCGACTTGCCGGGCACAGAACACCGAGTTCGAAACCGCCACGGAGGCCGTGAAGAACATGGCCGTGGGGTGGAATCTAGGCAATACGCTCGACAGCAACTCGGGTGACACGCTGAACATGTGGATTGAGCATTGGACAGCGCGCACGCCTACTGATTATGAAAAGGCGTGGGGACAGCCTGTGACGAAGGCTTCGCTGATGAAGATGTTCAAGGATGCGGGGTTCAATGCCATCCGCGTGCCGGTGACGTGGTATCCGCATATGGAGGCGAAGTTTAAGTTCACAAGCAACGATAACAGCAACTGGTATCCCTCACGCGACGATATTGGCACAAAGGTGAATGCTGCCTGGATGCGCCGCGTAAAGCAGGTGGTGGACTATGTTATCGATGCCGGCATGTATTGCATCCTAAACGTGCATCACGACACGGGTGCCGCTAACACAGCGTGGCTCGTTGCCAGCGAAGCCGACTACGAGAAGCAGCACGAACGCTACGAGGCCCTGTGGAAGCAGATTGCGGAGACCTTCCGTGACTACGACGAGCACCTGCTCTTCGAGAGTTACAACGAGATGCTCGATACGGAAGATTCCTGGTGCTTCGCCTCGTTTGCCGCGCAGGGCAGTTACAATGCCACCATCGCGCGTTCGGCCTATAATGGCATTAATAGCTATGCGCAGACATTCGTCAACACCGTGCGTGCCACAGGTGGCAACAACGCCCAGCGCAACCTTGTCGTCAATACCTATGGTGCCTGCGACGGCAACGGCAACTGGAGTAGTCATCTGCAGGATCCGCTGAAGGAGATGAAACTGCCTGACGACGAGGTGATGAACCACCTAATTTTCGAGGTGCATAGCTATCCCGATATTAAAAACCTGTCGTCGGCCAAGAGCACGCTCAACACGACCATCAGCAACCTGAAGAAGAACCTTGCCAGCAAGGGTGCGCCAATCATCTTCGGCGAATGGGGCACCAGCACCGATAAGGCCTATGAGCAGTATCGCTCGAACATGCTGAGCTTCTATCGCTACTTCATCGAGCAGAACAAGAAAGCGGGCATAGGCACCTTCCATTGGATGGGGCTTTCCGACGGCGATCATCGCAGCGTGCCGGAGTTCAACCAGGCCGACCTCGTGGAAGCCATCATCAAGGGTTATTATGGCGAGGATGGCTATATCAGCGGGATAGAAAACCTCACCCCCAGCCCTTCTCAAAAGGACGTAGGCAGTATCGAGGGCGACGAAGGGGTGTATGACTTGAGTGGGCGCAGAGTCTGTTCCTTCACCTCGAATCTTGACAATCTCCCCAAGGGTGTTTATGTCGTGGGTGGAAGAAAGATCGTCGTGAGATAAAATCCCAGCATCTTCTAAATATCACTATTTCTAATCATAATTATTTTAATATTTATGGAAACAACATTGGTACTTCTGAAGCCCAGCTGCGTACAGCGTCAGCTGATTGGTGAAATCGTGAATCGTTTTGAACGTCGTGGACTCCGCATCGCAGGAATGAAGATGATGCAGCTCGATGAGGCCATCCTCCGCGAGCACTATGCACATCTGGCCGACCGTCCCTTCTTCCCCTCGCTGGCTGCGTCGATGATGGCTTCGCCCATCGTAGCTCTCGCCGTCTCGGGTGTGGATGCCGTGCAGGTGGTTCGTGTGATGACGGGCAGCACTAACGGTCGCGAGGCAGCTCCAGGCACCATTCGTGGTGACTACTCGATGAGCAACCAGCAGAACATCGTACATGCCAGCGACTCGACGTCGAATGCCGCCATCGAGCTCGCCCGCTTCTTCCGTCCGGAAGAAATCTTCGACTACGAGGCTGCTATGCAAGGCTTCATCTACGGCGAAGGCGAGGCAAAGTAAAGGCCCCACCCAGGAGTGACCGCAGGTGTTAACGGAAGTTAATGTGGGCGCTACTTGCAGTTTTTTTCGTAACTTCGCAGGCAGAATGAAATGTAGCTATCGCATTGCGGAAGTGAGGCCCTACATTTGCTGGCCGTATTTCTACCATGCCTGGGGCGTGGCGGGAATCCGTGGAGGCGGTTCGCCAGAGGGACTCAGCGCCCTGACGGCGGAGCGCAAAAAACTATGGGCCGATGCTCAGCGCATGCTCGACGAACTGGAAGGGCGCGTGCAGGCACAAGCGCTGTTCGTGCTCCACGAGGCCTATGGTGAAGGCGATGATATCGTGCTGGTGAAGGACAACCGCGAGCTGGCACGACTGCCGATGCTTCGGCAACAGTCGTCAGCCGCACCGCAGCTCTGCCTGGCCGACTTCCTGCTCCCAAGAGGCGAGGCACCGACCGGCTCCCTGCTCCCCAAAGGCGAGGCACCAACCGGCTCCCTGCTCCCCAAAGGCGAGGCGCCGACCGACAGCGCCTTCTGCCACATCGGCCTCTTTGCAGCCACCGTTTCGTCAACGTTCGTTGACGAGGCCACCGACGACTACCGCCGCATGTTGGCACAGACGCTCGCCGACCGCCTGGCTGAAGCCACGGCGGAGGTTCTTCATGAGCAGGTGCGCCGCACCTATTGGGGCTATGCCCCCCACGAGCGGCTGTCTGTTGACGAGCTGCATCGCGAGGCATTTCAAGGCATCAGGCCTGCCGTGGGCTATCCATCGTTGCCCGATATGAGCCTGAACTTCCTGCTCGACGACCTGCTCGACATGCAGCAAGTGGGCATACGGCTCACCGAAAGTGGCATGATGTGCCCGCACGCCAGCGTCTCGGGACTGATGTTCGCACATCCCCAGGCCCGTTATTTCGACGTGGGACGCATCGGCGACGACCAGTTGGCCGACTATGCTCGCCGACGCGGTTTGCCTGCCGACGACCTACGCCGCTTCCTCCGAATTGCTGATGCCGGCTGACGCCACGAAGATTGTTGAAACCAAAACTGAAGAATCACAGTGATCGACAGAATTATCATATTGCTCCTGCTGGTACTGTTCCTGCCACAGCTCTATTTCGACCGTCGCAAATGGCGTCGACGGGGCGTGCTAGTGCGTGTGCTCAGCTGGCTTCCCACGCTGGCAATGATGGTTGCCACAGTGGTGCTTGCCCTCGAACGCGATTTCACAACCCCCGACCAGACGGCCGAGAATACCTACCTGCTGGTGCTGGGCTTGTACTTCATTCCGAAGGCGGTGTATGTACTCTGTTCCATCGTGGGACGCATCGTGAAGAAGCTCAGCCACTCGCGCTATAACTGGGGAAACCTCGTGGGAATGGTACTTGGGTTGATCATCGTCTACGTCATGCTCTATGGCAGCTTCATCGGTGTGCGCCGGTTGAATGTAAACCACGTGGAAATAACCCTCGAGAAACTGCCGCGCGCCTACGACGGCTATAAACTGGTGTTGTTCTCCGATGCACATGTAGGGTCGTTCACGGGCTGGCGCAAGAAGCTGTTGCAGCGCGACATCGACTCCATCAACGCACAAAAGGCCGATGCCATCGTCTTCGCTGGCGACCTGCAGAATCTGCGTCCAACGGAACTCTATCCCGTGCAGGATATGTTGCGACAGCTCAAGGCCCCTGATGGCGTATTCTCGGTGCTGGGTAACCACGACTATAGCGACTACATCAAGGACGATCCTGCCATCTGTGCCGCCAACGAGCGAGAGATGCAAAGCCGGCAGCGGCAGTTTGGTTGGACGCTGCTCATGAACGAATGGAAGTCCATCAACCGCGGCTCACGGAAAGAGGGAAGGCTGGTGTTTGCCGGCATGGAAAACTACAGTATGAAGGATAGCACGCAGCGTGCTGACCTGAAGCTTACACTTGCCGGCATAGATCCTGCCGACTGCGTCATCCTTTTGCAGCACGACCCGTCAGCATGGCAGCAGTTGATATTGCCCGAGGCCAACGTGCCGCTAACGCTGAGCGGACACACCCACGGCGGCCAGCTCTCGTTCTTTGGTTTGCGTGCGACACGAGCGAAGGGTGGTGAGGACTATGGCCTCTACCACGAAGGGCATCATCAGCTGTACGTCACCTGTGGCATCGGCGCCCTGATTCCCTTCCGTTTCGGTGTGTCGCCTGAAATTGCTGTCATCACCCTGAAATCCGATAAACATTGAAAGCAGAAATAACGTCATAACGAATATGATTAAGTTCCTCTATCGTCTGTATCAGCTGTTCATCGCTGCCCCTCTCTGCCTTGTGGCAACAATCATCACAACGCTGGCCGTTATCATCGGCTGCACGCTTGGCAACGGCCACTTCTGGGGCTACTATCCCGGCCGCTGGTGGTCGCAGTTCATCATTCGTGTGCTATTGCTGCCGGTGAAGGTGGAAGGTCGTGAACACTTGGCGAAAGGACAGTCGTACGTCTTCGTGAGCAACCACCAGGGAGCCTTCGACATCTTCCTCATCTATGGATTCCTGGGGCGCAACTTCAAGTGGATGATGAAGCATCAGCTGCGCAGTCTGCCACTCGTCGGCAAGGCTTGCGAGGCAGCCCATCACATCTTCGTCGACAAGCGAGGAGCCAGTCGCATCCGCCAGTCGTATGAGCAAGCGCGAGAGACGCTGCGCGACGGCATGTCGCTCGTGGTGTTTCCTGAGGGAGCCCGCACGTTCACAGGCCACATGGGGCAGTTCCGTCGCGGTGCCTTCATGCTCGCCGACGAGCTGCAGCTGCCCGTTTGTCCGCTGACCATCAACGGCTCGTTCCGCGTGAAACCCCGCATGAAAGACATCTATTGGGTGTTCTGGCATCCGCTGCGCCTCACCATCCACGAGCCCATACAACCCGTTGGGCAGGGGGCCGACAACATCCGCCATACTGAGGAGGAGAGCTATCGTGTCATCATGTCAGCACTCGAGCCTGAGTACCAAGGGTTTGTGGAGAATCCTGACCAATAAGCAGTTTTTTCCGTATTTATTTTGATAAGTCGCAGAAATGTTGTAATTTCGCAGGGTGAAACCTATAAACCGGAAACTTCAATCAATATGGATAAGAATCTGAAAGAAGAAACCACGAAGCTGGTGAACAACGTGAAGGGCAATCCCTATTGGAAATGGATTGCTTTGGCGGTGTTAGGCTTGCTGGTGGGACTCATGGCCTACTGTAGTTCGTCTACCAAGGAGAGCAGCGGTCCGGGCCTGCCCGTTGCCGAGGCCTTCGACAGTCTGACAGCTGTGCTTCCCAAGGGTAGCGTGGTGGTGGCTCGCTTTCCTGATGAGGAGCGTGCCGATATGTACTACATGAACAGCGGCGTTCTCTACTGCTTCAACGGCAAGAGCAAGCTGCTCGAGGAGATGGGCATCACAGGTGTGCCCAGCGGCAGCTATGTAGACGCGAAGCTCTCGCAGGACGAGAAGTACATCATGCTTACCGTTCGTCAGGGCAAGCTCGACAAACTCTATCGTCTGAACACCATGAACCGCAACATCGTAGACATGGACAAGAGCACCATCGTGGTTGAAGAAGAAGAGGTGGTGGAGGAGAAAACCTACAAACCTGCAGAGAAGAAGCCGGAGGTGCCGCAGATCACCGAGCCGCTGCCCGAGGCCGCCTTCGCCGATGAGCCCACGGGTGCCGGACACGAGGTGAAGAAGGAAACTGCCGAACCCAAGAAATCTGCCGAACCTACCAATGCCCCTGAGGTGACTACCATCTCAACGGAATAAGAAGCGCCTGTGGCGCGGTTCAATGCTGCTACGCAGCGTTCAAGGGGTTCAAAGGGTTCAATGCGCCTGCGGCGTGGTTCAAGAGGTTATGTTACTTCGTACCCTGACTTTGTCACGACTCGGCAAAGATGAAGCAAGCTTCTCCCTGTGCTCGCTGTTCCAAACGTTTAAAGGGTAATCATAAACTATAAACTATCTACTATTCACTATCAACTATCAATGAGCGATAGCATCGTCATCATCCCGACCTACAACGAGAAGGAAAACATCGAGAAAATCATACGTGCCGTGCTGGCACTCGGCCAGCCCACTGTTAATCCTGCCGACGGTTCACAAATGCCGGCAGGACATCAGTTCAACATCCTCGTCATCGACGACGGTTCACCCGATGGTACCGCACAGATTGTGCATCGGCTGATGGACACGGAGTTTAGCGACCGGCTGTTCATCATCGAGCGCTCGGGAAAGTTGGGCTTGGGTACCGCCTACATCACAGGCTTCAAGTGGGCGTTGGAGCATGAGTACGACTACATCTTCGAGATGGATGCCGACTTCAGCCACGACCCCAACGACCTGCCACGCCTCTACAGCGCCTGCCACGACGAGGGCTACGACCTTGCCATCGGCTCGCGCTACGTCAGCGGCGTGAACGTCGTAAACTGGCCCATTGGTCGCGTACTCATGAGCTATTTCGCCTCGAAGTATGTGCGCTTCGTCACCGGCTTCAAGGTTCACGACACCACAGCAGGATTCAAGTGCTACAAACGCCGCGTGCTGAAGACCATCGAACTCGACAAGATTCGCTTCAAGGGCTATGGCTTCCAGATTGAGATGAAGTACACCGCCCACAAGATAGGCTTCCGCATCAAGGAGGTTCCCGTCATCTTCATCAACCGGCGCGAAGGCGTGTCGAAGATGTCGGGTGGCATCTTTGGCGAAGCGTTCTTCGGCGTCATGCGTCTGCGCTGGGACGGCTGGTTCCGCAAGTATCCGCCCCTGCCTGCAGAGTAAACCATTTGTATGGAAATACACGACATTGCGAAACTCTATGCAATGCTGCCGCAGGTCGGGGCATTGCGCCACGTACTGGAAAACAAATCGGAGAAAGACGTTTTCCTGGAAGGATTAGTTGGCTCTTCCCAGCCGCTTTTGTTTGCTGCCTTGAGCCAAAAGGAAAAGAAAAAACCGCTGCCCAGTAGCTTTTTGTTCGTCTTGCCTGATGCCGATGAGGCAGGCTATTTCTATAGCGACCTCATGCAGTTGGAGAACCTTCCGAAGGAGGGCGGCGAGTCTGCTGGAGCTGCAGCCCAGGTGTTGTTCTTCCCCTCGTCCTATCGACGGGCGGTGAAGTATGGCCAGCGCGACGCAGCCAACGAAATCCTGCGCACCGAGGTGCTGGCACGTCTCAACACTTCGCTCTCAACGTCTCAACGTCTAAACCTCTCCACGTCTCAACCTCTCAACGTCTCCGCTCGACCCGAAGGGGCGCTTTCAGAGCGAAGCGGGGAAAGAACGTCTCAACCTCTCAACACTTCTCTCTCCTCTCTCCACTCTCCACTCTCCTCTCTCTACATCGTTACCTACCCCGAGGCCTTGGCCGAGTTGGTGGCATCGCAGAAGACCATCGACGATCATCTCATTCAGCTGACGACAGGTCAGACCACCGACATTGTAGAGTTGGAACATCGGCTGCGCGAGTTGGGATTCCACGAAGAAGACTACGTCTACGAGCCCGGTCAATTTGCCGTGCGTGGAAGCATCCTCGACGTCTACAGCTTCAGTCATGAGTTACCGTTCCGCATCGACTTCTTCGGCGATGAAATCGACTCCATCCGCACGTTCGAGGTGGAGGACCAGCTGTCGAAGGAACGTTGTCAGTCGGTGGAGATTGTGCCCGAACTGGCGGCAGCCCAAGCCGAGAAGGTGTCGTTCCTGGAGGTGCTGCCCGACGATTGCGTACTGGTGGCGAAGGACCTTTCCTTCGTCTCCGACACCGTGAAGCGCATCTACGAGGAAGGTTTCTCGTCGCAGGCTGTTACCGAACGGTTGGAGACCGCTACGGAGATGGAACGCGAGCAGCTGATGAACGACATGCGACGCGAGTTGCAGCTGGCCCGTCCGACGCAGTTTCAAGAGCAGTTGTCGCAATTCCGGCACATCATTCTTAGAGGAGAGAGGAGAGTGGAGAGTGGAGAGTGGAAAAAGGAGAATGGAGGGAGGAGAGGGGAGAGAGGAGAGAGGAATGTAACCATCACATTCCACACCGTTGGCCAGCCTTTGTTCCATAAGAATGTGGAACTGCTGAAGCGCTCCGTGAGCGACTATCAGCTGCAGGGCTACAAGCTCTACATCCTCGCCGACAGCCAGAAGCAGCACCAGCGCTTGCAGGAATTGATAACCTCCCCCGACCCCTCCACCCATCAAGACCCTTCAGACCTGTATACGCTGTCCGCTAGGCCCTCCTCCCCTTCGGGGAGGTCGGGAGAGGTTCTCATCCCCGTCGACCACACGTTGCATGAGGGATTTGTCGACCACGACTTGAAGGCCTGCTTCTTCACCGACCATCAGATTTTCGACCGCTTCCATAAGTTCACCTTGAAGAACGAGAAGGCGCGCTCGGGCAAGATGGCGCTCACCATGAAGGAACTGCAGGAGCTGGAGATTGGCGACTACCTCGTGCATGTAGACTATGGCATCGGAAAGTTTGGCGGCTTGGTGCGCATCCCCATCGGCGCTAATGCCGGGGCGAACAGGGGTGAGGCGTATCAGGAGGTCATCCGCATCATCTATCAGCATAACGACAAGGTGGATGTGTCCATCCACTCGCTATACAAAATCAGCAAGTACCGCCGAAGCGACACGGGTGAGCCGCCACGCCTGAGCATTCTGGGCTCTGGAGCTTGGGATCGGATGAAGGAGCGCACGAAGAAACGTATCAAGGACATTGCCCGCGACCTCATCCGCCTCTATGCGCGTCGACAGAAGGAGAAAGGCTTTGCCTACTCGCCCGACTCCTACTTGCAGAACGAACTCGAGGCATCGTTCCTCTACGAGGACACGCCCGACCAGCTGCGCGCCACGCAGGAGGTGAAGGCCGACATGGAAGCCTCGAAGCCCATGGATCGCCTCGTTTGTGGCGATGTTGGCTTCGGCAAGACCGAGGTGGCCATTCGTGCTGCCTTCAAGGCCGCTGCCGACTCGAAGCAGGTGGCAGTGATGGTTCCCACAACGGTATTGGCATTCCAGCACTATCAGACCTTCCGCGACCGTCTGAAAGGTATGCCCGTGCGCGTGGAATATCTCTCGCGTGCCCGTTCGGCAAAGAAGACCAAGGAGATTCTCACCGACCTGGCCGAGGGAAAAATCGATATCCTCATCGGCACCCATAAGCTCATCGGTAAGCAGGTGAAATGGAAAGACTTGGGCCTGCTCATCATCGACGAAGAACAGAAGTTCGGCGTCTCCGTGAAGGAAAAGCTGCGCCAGCTGAAGGCGAACGTCGACACGCTGACGATGTCGGCAACACCCATCCCGCGCACGCTGCAGTTCTCGCTCATGGGAGCCCGCGATATGAGCATCATCCGCACACCGCCACCCAACCGCTATCCCATCTACACGGAGCTCGGCACCTATGGCAGCGACCTCATCGCCGATGCCATCAACTACGAGATGTCGCGCAACGGCCAGGTGTTCTTCGTCAACGACCGCATCTCGAACCTCGAGGAAATCAAGCGGCTCATCATGAAGAACGTGCCTGATTGTCGCGTGGCCATTGGTCATGGGCAGATGAAGCCCGAGGAGCTGGAGCGCGTCATCATGGATTTCATCAACTACGATTATGACGTGTTGCTCTCGACGACCATTGTCGAGAATGGCATCGATATTCCTAATGCCAACACCATCATCATCAACGATGCCCACCGCTTCGGACTTAGCGACCTGCACCAGATGCGTGGGCGCGTGGGACGTTCCAACCGCAAGGCGTTCTGCTATCTGTTGGCACCGCCCAAGAGCGTGCTCACGCCCGAGGCACGACGCCGACTGGAGGCCTTGGAGACGTTCTCGGAACTGGGCAGCGGCTTCAACCTCGCCATGCAAGACCTCGACATCCGTGGCGCCGGCAACCTGCTGGGTGCCGAGCAGAGCGGATTTATGGAAGACCTGGGCTACGAAACCTACCTGAAGATCATCAAGCAGGCGATGGCGGAGCTGAGAAACGAAACCCCACCCAGCCTCCCCGAAGGGGAGGAGGGCCTAGCGGTCAGCGTTTCAGGCAGCAACTCCCATGTTAACCGACTTCCATCCGGCAGGCCCTCCCCTCCTTCGGAGGGGTCGGGGGAGGTTTTTATTGCCGACTGCACCGTCGAGAGCGACTTGGCGATGTACTTCCCCGATACCTACGTGCCGGGCTCATCGGAGCGCATGCTGCTCTATCGCGAGCTCGATGCCATCGAAGACGACCGCTCCCTGCAGGCCTATCGCAAGCGCCTGGAGGACCGCTTCGGTCCTGTGCCTCACGAAGGCGAGGAGCTCATGCAGGTGGTCATGCTGCGTCGCATCGGCAAGCGACTCGGCTGCGAGAAGATTACGTTGCGTCAGGGGCTGATGATCATGCAGTTCGTCTCCAATGGCGACAGCCCGTACTACCAGAGCCAGACCTTCACGCGCGTCATCAACTATGCTACCTCGCCAGCCAACATTCGCCGTTGTCTGCTGAAGGAAGTGGCCACGCGTGGCACCACCGCCACCGGCTCCCGCCGCCTGATGCATGTGCGCAACGTACCCACCGTAGGCGAAGCTGTAAGGGTGCTGAGAGCAATTGAAAACCTCCCCCTAACCCCTCCGAAGGAGGGGAGGGCCTAGCGGGGTGAAAACCTCTCCCGACCTCCCCAAAGGGGAGGAGTGCCTAGCGGAGTAATAAAATCTCCCCCTGTTTTCTCTAATGAGATTCAGGGGGAGAAACTTTTAATACTTGCGATTCATATCGCAACAATAGCCTTCAAAGGGCTAATCGGATTGGTATAACACTCCGCGAGGCCCTCCCCTCCTTCGGAGGGGTCGGGGGAGGTTTTAAACGCACGTATACCCTCCGTCCACGGGCAGGGCAACGCCGTTTACGTAGCTCGATGTGGGAGAAGCCAGGAAGATGGTGGCAGAGTCCAGCTCGCCCTCGTTGCCATAGCGCTCCACGGGAATGGTGCCCTTTGCATAGTCGGCAAACCATTGTGTTTCCAGCGTGTCCTTCGTCAGTGGAGTCCAGAAGTATCCCGGGCAGATCGTGTTCACCGTGATGCCATACTTACCCCACTCGGCAGCCAGGCCGCGCGAGAGGTTCACAACACCACCCTTGGCAGCATGATAAGGCGAGCACGGAGCAATCTTGTTGCCCACGAGTCCATATATCGAAGCGATGTTGATGATGCGACCATACTTCGCGGGAATCATAGCCTGCTTGGCGACGACACGAGCCATTCTGAACGTACCGAAGAGGTCGATCTGCATCTCGTTGTCGAACTGCTCGTCGGTGATATCCTCGGCGGGGGCTACAGCACCCGTTCCAGCATTGTTGATGAGGATGTCGATGCGGCCGAAGTGCTCCATGGTCTGGCGAACAACATCGTCGCACATCTCCGTATTCGTGACGTCGCAACGAATCGGCAGCACCTCCACGCCATACTCCTCGCGCAGCTCCTTCGCCACCTCCTCGAGTTTTTCCATACGGCGTGCGATAGGCACGATGTTACATCCCTGATTAGCCAATGCCTTGGCCATCTGAACACCCAGTCCGCCCGAGCAACCCGTTACGATTGCCACGTGGCCTTTCATGTCGAAATAGTTTTTCATAATAGTCCTTGTTTTTGATAGTAATAAATCATTATTATTTCTTTCGGCGGCAAAGTTACTAAAAATCGGGCGAAATGCAAAAAGAATTTTTCTTTTTTTGACTATGATATAGAATTTGAACCAATAGGGTAGAGAAAGTGCGGCATGAAATAGATGGCTGTGGAGCGAATGCCACCGAACAACAGAGGGGCTTTGTAGAGGAGTGAGAATGTAGCTGCGCGTCGTCTCAAATCTCAGTGTCTCAATTAAAAAAAAGGCACTTTCCACATCTCTATCTTCTGTTATAAAGCTTATAACTTATTGATAATCAATAATATATATAATATCACTGCTGTCCGGTTAAAATCCTGAGCATATAGTTTAACTTATTGATAATTAATTAAATATAGCGTTCTTTGAATTTTTGGATTAAATTTTGTACCTTAGCAATTAGGCCTCTAGTGGCTGTATATTGCTATAATGAGTACGAAAAAGACCATCTTTTCACAGATCATGTCTCTGGTTTCACGTTATGAATTCCAGAAATGTGTTGATCGCTACAAGGGTGACTGGCGAACCAGATCGTTTACTTGCTTTGATCAATTCAAGGTCATGAGCTTTGCTCAGTTTACAGACAGGTCAGGTCTGAGAGACATCGAGATGACACTTGGGCTCTGTGGAAAGGATCTCTATCATGCAGGTCTTTGCTCTGTTCCGAAATCCACATTGGCAGAAGCCAACGAGAAAAGGAACTGGATGATATACAGGGACTTCGTGCAAACCCTTATAAAGGAAGCGAAGATGCTGTATCGCGATGACTACTTCCGTCTTGGCCTTAAAGAAATGGTCTATGCTTTAGACAGTACCACCATCCGACTATGCCTGGAATTATCCCCATGGGCAGAGTTTCATCACGGAGAAGGCGCCGTAAAGATGCATACCTTGATTGATTTGAGAGGAAGCATCCCGTCCTATATCATAATGACAAACGGACTGGTGCACGATTCCAAGGTTATGCCGATGATACCTGTTGAAGCATGTGCCTTCTATCTTATGGACAAGGGCTATGTATTCTTTAAGCAGCTTTATGAGTGTTTTCATCTCAAGGGAGCATTCTTCGTTACCAGAGCAAAAGACAACATGGTGTATGAGGTCGCAGAGGAACATGAGGTTGACAAATCAGCAGGACTCATCAGCGATCAAATAATCCGTCTGACGGGTAAGAATCCCTCGGTGGAGTATCCTGAGCCATTGCGTATGGTAGTATACGAGGACTACTCAACAGATAACGTCTACCGATTTCTTACGAACAACTTAACCATTGATTCTCTGACAGTTGCAGAACTGTATAGAGAAAGATGGATGGTCGAACTGTTCTTCAAATGGGTGAAGCAACACCTGCATATCAAGAAGTTCTATGGGACTACTGAGAATGCAGTCTATCTACAGCTTTGGATTGCCGTATGTGACTACCTGCTACTCATCATTGCGAAGAAGAAATTCCGTCTGCCTCAGTCGCTTCATGCAATCTCAAATGCTATTGGTCCGCTCCTATTCAAGCAAAGTGATATCCATTCCATATTCAATGTAACTAAAGATGATAATAATAACCGTTCGGACGATCCAACTATACAACTTTCGTTGTGGTGAGATTTTAACCGGACACTAGTGATATAATATATATAAGTAAGGAGACAAGTTGGGAGGTACCTTTAAAACTAATTGAGACGCTGAGATTTGAGACGATTATTATCTATTGGTTTATCTAAAAGCCTGATTATCAATAAGTTGTGATTTTGTCGAAGGCTTTTCTATCTCAGTTTTAACTCAGATTTGGGTACAAAAATATCAGTTATATGGCTCAAATAGGTGCAAAAACACACAAAAATTGATTTTTTTTTCTATGTTTTTCCCCTTTTTGGAGTGCTTGCTTGCTGCACAAAAATCGCATCTTATAGCGTCTTTTTGAAGGATTATAGGGCAAACAAGACTGTAAAACCCATAATATGTAGGGGCACAGCGTGATTTATTGATACAACTGAGAGCCTCAAATGAAATAACTGAGAGCGGTTTCTTGATGCTACGCAGCACGTCTCTCTACATTACAGAGTATGCTTCTCTACATTACAGAGCATGTCTCTCTACATTACAGAGCATGCCTTTATATACCTACTGAGCATAGCTCTATAGGGTACGGAATATAGCTCTGTTTGTTACAGAGTCGTGCTCTATGTGTGGCCTCAGATGCCGGCGCCGTCGATGAAGAGGGTGTGCCTTTCGGGCCTCGACTGGCGAATCTGCGACTGAGGTGGCACGTCGTGAGTGATCCAGAGGTTACCGCCGATGACGGAGTGATGGCCTATGCGGATGCGACCGAGAACGGAGGTGTTGGAATAGATGGTGACGTGGTCCTCGATGATGGGATGGCGGGGCTCGTTCAAGAGGCGTCCGTCGGCATCGTGTTGGAAGTTGCGGGCACCGAGGGTGACGCCCTGATAGAGCATGACGTGATGGCCGATGATGGTGGTAGCGCCAATGACGATTCCTGTGCCGTGGTCGATGCCGAAGGAGGCTCCGATTTGTGCGGCAGGATGGATGTCGATGCCCGTGATGGAGTGGGCTCGCTCGCTGATGATGCGTGGCAACAGCGGCAGGCCGAGCTTGTGCAGGGCGTGGGCGATGCGATGATGCAGCATGGCGGTGATGGCGGGATAGCAGCAGATGACCTCCACCGATGAACCGGCGGCAGGGTCGTTGAGGGCTACGGCTTCTACATCGGAGAGCAGCAGCTGGCGAATGTCGGCGAGCTGTTCGAGCAGGCCTTGTACGATGACATCGGCGTGGGCAGCTGCATCCTGTTCGTCGGCCTGTGTGGCAACGAGCAGAACCTGCTGTGCCAGTTGCCGCAGCTTAGCATTAATCTCAGCGATGGCGGTTTGCAGCCCCGCCTCGTCCCCCTCCTGTGGGGTGGGGGAAGAGAGTGACTGGGGGCTATAGACCATCGGGAACATCACTTCGCGGAAGAGGTCCATGAGGTTATCGATATCGGTGGCTGTAGGCAGGGTGTTCTGACGAATGTATTGTCTGTTCATGTTGCTTGGTAATTATTTACATTTAGACCCGATAGTTATTATGGTCAAGAATTAGAGAATTTGAGAATTTTTTCTTTTCTTGAGTGGGAATTAATGAGATTTTGAGAAGAAATTGCAAGCAATTTCCATACTCGTCGCTTGCGACGAATTCTTGTCACTTCATTTGCATATAAAAAATTCTCTCATTCTCTAATTACCTCCCCTTCGGTCGGTGGGTCTTCGACAAATCTCTTGATAAAAAATGTTTTGAACCAAAATTTATATAGCTCCCTATCTTATGTGATTGGTCGTCGATTAATCGAAAAGGCCAGTTGAGAGATAGCGCTCGCCGGTGTCGGGCAGCAGGGCGACGATGGTCTTGCCTTGATTCTCTGGCTGACGGGCCAGTCGAAGTGCGGCAGCATAGGCGGCACCCGAGGAGATGCCAACGAGCAGTCCTTCGCCCTGGGCAAGCAGACGGGCGTGAAGCTTGGCATCGTCGTCGCTTACGGTCTGGATTTCATCGACTACATCAGCTGCATAGGTCTGCGGAACAAAGCCTGCACCGATGCCTTGAATCTTGTGCTTGCCAGGCGTGCCCGTCGACAACACCGCCGACGAGGCCGGCTCCACGGCCACCACCTTCACGGACGGGTTGTGTTTCTTCAGCGCGCGACCCGTACCGCTGACGGTACCACCGGTGCCCACGCCAGCCACGAAGATGTCGACGCGGCCTTCGGTGTCGGCCCAGATTTCCTCACCTGTGGTGCGCTCGTGAGCAGCAGGGTTGGCAGGGTTCACAAACTGGCCGAGGATGATGGCACCGGGTGTCTGCTCCTTTAGTTCGGTGGCCTTGGCAATAGCGCCCTTCATGCCCTCTGCACTAGGCGTCAGCACCAGTTCTGCCCCATAGGCGCGCAGCAGGTTGCGACGCTCCAGACTCATCGTGTCGGGCATGGTCAGCACAACACGATAGCCCTTGCTCGTGCCCACCCATGCCAGGCCAACGCCCGTGTTGCCGCTGGTGGGCTCGATGATGGTTGCGCCGGGCTTCAGCAGTCCGCGCTCCTCAGCATCCTCTATCATGGCGCGTGCGATGCGATCCTTCACGCTGCCTCCAGGGTTGAAATACTCCAGCTTGGCGACGATGTTGGCCAGCTGACCTTCTTGTGGTTTCAAACTCAGGAGCGGTGTACTCCCAATCAGTTCAGTAAGACTCTTGTAAATCATAATTTTTGTGTATTGGTTGGTTGATTGATATTTGTTTGAACTAATGAAAAAACTCCGCCAATCAGTTTCGTTTGATTAGCGGAGCTTCTCTGGTTTTGTTGTCTCTGATGACCGAAAGCGTTCAGCCAGAACAGGAGCATGCAGCACCAGCCGCTAATCGAGGGAGATTAGCGCAACAACAACATGCGTTCTGGCGATAATGCTTGCGGATCATTTGCTTCTGTTTTTTTTATTGTTAAGGATAAAGGGGGAATTGTTCGGGCAGACGACCTCCCCCAGCCCCTCCGAAGGAGGGTAGCAATAGGGTCTGCCCCTACGGTGGGTGTTGGCCATTCAGAGGCGGAGCTATCGTCCCTTTTATGCCCTTTACTCCCCTTTATACCCTTTAAATCCCTTTTTTACTGCGGCACACTCTCGAGATTCTTCTCGATATCCTCGTCGGAGATCTTGTAGTTCTGCAGATCGCCGTTGAGGAACTGCTCGTAGGCGGTCATGTCGATGAGACCGTGACCTGAGAGGTTGAAGAGGATGACCTTCTCCTCACCCGTCTCTTTGCACTTCTGAGCTTCGCGAATAGCGGCGGCGATGGCGTGACTCGACTCAGGAGCAGGGATGATGCCCTCGGTGCGGGCGAAGAGCATGCCTGCCTCGAAGGTCTCGAGCTGCGGGATGTCGACACCGTGCATCAGACCGTCCTTGATGAGTTGCGAGACAATCATGCCGGCACCGTGATAGCGCAGACCGCCAGCGTGGATGTTAGCAGGCTTGAAGCCGTGGCCCAGCGTGTACATGGGCAGCAGGGGCGTGTAGCCGGCCTCGTCGCCGAAGTCGTAGCGGAACTCGCCGCGTGTGAGCTTCGGGCAGCTCTCAGGCTCAGCAGCAATGAACTCAGTCGTTTTGCCGTCGAGGATGTTGTGACGCATGAAGGGGAAGGCGATGCCACCAAAGTTGCTGCCGCCGCCGAAGCAAGCGATAACGATGTCGGGATATTCGCCGGCCTTCTCCATCTGCTTCTCGGCTTCAAGGCCGATGATAGACTGATGGATGGCCACGTGGTTGAGCACCGAGCCCAGCGTGTACTTACAGTTGGGCGTGGTAGTAGCGAGCTCCACGGCTTCAGAGATGGCCGTTCCCAGCGAGCCGGGATGGCGTGGGTCGCGAGTGATGATATCCTTACCGGCACGTGTCGACATCGAGGGGGAACCTGTCACGGCAGCACCAAACGTGCGCATGATGGAAGAGCGGTAGGGCTTCTGCTGCATGGAGATCTTCACCTGATAGACGGCAGCCTCCAGTCCGAACACCGAAGCCGCATAGCTCAGCGCTGCACCCCACTGGCCTGCACCCGTCTCTGTGGTGACGTTGGTGGTGCCTTCCTGCTTAGCGTAGTAGCACTGGGGCAGGGCAGAGTTGATCTTGTGCGAGCCCAGCGGGTTCACCGACTCGTTCTTAAAGTAGATGTGGGCAGGTGTTCCGAGAGCCTCTTCCAGCGCATAGGCACGCACCAGCGGAGTGGAGCGGTAGTACTTGTACTTCTCCAGCACCTCTTCGGGGATGGGGATGAAGGAATGCTCCTGGTCGAGTTCCTGCACGCAACACTCGCGTGGGAAGATGTGTGCGAGATCGTCCACGCCCAGCGGCTGCTTCGTGGCGGGATGGATGGGAGGCAGAGGCTTGTTGGGCATGTCAGCCTGAATGTTGTACCATGCTGTGGGCATCTCATTCTCCTGAAGGATAAATCTTTTCTGTTTCATAACGGTTTTATTTTTAATGTAATTGTGTTGGTTATTTAACTATCAACTATTAACTATTAACTATCAACTTAAAAGGGCCTGTCGTTGAGAACGGCAGACCCTTTAGATGGTTATGTAAAATACTCCATGCGGTCAGACGACTCACGACTTTTTAGATCTTGAGCGACGCCAGCACCAACATGTAGCATTCATTGTAATCATATTCTTAAGAAGTTCTATTGCGCCATGCGCGGTTTAAACATACTTATCGGCTGCAAAATTAAAACAATAATCTGAAACCACCAAACAAATTGAAAGAAATTTTTCATTTTTACTTAAAATTTGTCGTTTTTGTGTATCGGGCCTTGAAAGTTTCTACGTGTTTCCCTAAGGTTTGGAAATGCGCTCAGAAGCATTAATTGACTAATTTGCTTGCGTGTTTGTGGTTTTTTCCGTACCTTCGCACCTCGAAATGATTATATTATTGGTAATTCTCGGTTATCTGGCGGTGCTGATGCTGCTGAGTAGACTCACGGCACGACGGTCGACGAACGACGCTTTCTTTCGTGGCGAGCGTCGGAGTCCTTGGTATATGGTGGCATGGGGAATGATAGGAGCGTCGATTTCGGGCGTGACATTCGTATCTGTGCCAGGTATGGTGTTGAAACAGGACATGACCTATCTGCAGATGTGCTTGGGCTTCATACCGGGCTATTTTATCGTGGCGCTGGTGCTGTTGCCGATATACTACAAGCTGAACCTCACCTCCATCTATACGTTCCTCGGCCAACGGCTTGGCCGCGAGGCCTATAAGACGGGCGCGTCGTTCTTCCTGCTGTCGAAGATGACGGGAGCAGCGGCACGCTTCTATCTGGTGTGCATGGTGATTTGGGGTGTGTTTGCACAAACCCTGGCACCTACCCCCAGCCTGCCCTCCGTCGCGAATGAGGGATTCGCTCCCCTTTGTGGGGCCGCAGCCACACCGGTGGCTGCTCTGAAGGCCCCAGTCGCCCGAGGGGAGGGGGGGCTGATTGGCTTGGGGGATAGCGTCGTTAATAGTACCACTTGGGGTGGGAGCGTGGGCTTCCTCCTCGTCGTCCTTGCGATGATTGCCCTTATCTGGCTCTACACTCGCCGCGGAGGCATCAAAACACTCGTGTGGACCGACTCGTTGCAGACACTCTGCATGTTCGGAGCCCTGCTACTTATTATATATAAGGTGATGGGCGAGCTGGGGTTGGATTTCGCAGGAACCGTATCGGCTATTGCCCACGACAGCCATTCGCGTGTGTTCGTCTGGGACGACTGGGTGTCGCGGCAGAACTTTTGGAAGCAGTTCCTCAGCGGTATCTTTGTGGTTATCGTGATGACGGGTCTTGATCAGGATATGATGCAGAAGAACCTTACCTGCCGCTCCCTGCGTGATGCACAAAAGGATATGGCGGTCTATGGACTGGCGTTCTTCCCTGCCAATCTGCTATTCTTGTCGCTGGGCGTGTTGTTGGTGTTGCTGGCTCAGCAGCGGGGAGTGGACCTGCCCGCTGCCGGCGATCAGCTTCTGCCGATGTTTGCCGCTACGGGTTCGCTGGGGCAGGGGGCGTTGGTGCTGTTCGTGCTCGGCATCGTGGCTGCCGCGTTCTCTTCTGCCGATTCCGCCCTTACCGCCATGACCACTAGCTTCTGCGTCGACCTCTGCGGACGACCTGACGATGAACGCCTTCGTCGCCGTGTGCATATAGGCATGGCACTCGTCTTCATTGGTGTCATCATGCTCTTCCGATTGGCCAATTCGCCCAGCGTCATCGATGCCATCTACGTGATGTGCGGCTACACCTACGGTCCTCTGTTGGGATTGTTTGCGTATAGCCTTTCTCCTTTCCCCTCTACGGTAAGGAAAGGTGATGAAAAAGCCAGTCCTTTGAGGGGAGTTTTGATGGGGGCTGTCTGTATTGCTGCCCCTCTCCTTTGCTTCGCCATCGATCAGCTGAGTCAGCACCTATGGGGCTACCGCTTCGGGTATGAACTGCTCATGCTTAACGGCCTGTTGTCTTTCAGCGGACTCTGGGCTGTTGACCACCTGCGGAAATAGTAGGAACGTGGTGTCCCGACATAGAAATAATGATTAAAACAAACAACATGAAAACAAGAAACTATTTGGAAGCAGCGATGAGCCTCGTGGCCGTTCTGTTTGCCGTTGTGGCATGTTCAATAAAGCAGACGGCCGATGGCGTCATCCCTGCCGAACCCAACTACGAAGAGTCGTCGCAATGGTACATCACCGACCGTCAAGGCGACGCCGATATTTTCTACATCATCTCCACCGAGACGGGCGACTATCCGAGTGCTGATGGTTCTATGTGTCACTATGCCGATACCTATGCTGACAGCCTGCGTCTGCCCATGCTCAGCGAGATGGAAGGCGTCGATACGCTGCTCAGCGGTAAGCTGAATTTCTATACGCCATATTATCGCCAATGCTCCCTGCAATCGTTCATGAGCGACAGCCTCGCATCTAAGCGCATGCAACTCTCCATTGCCGACGTGCGGCGCTCCTTTGCCTACTACCTGAAGCAAATGAACCAGGGGCGTCCGTTCATCCTTTGCGGCTTCAGTCAAGGTGCGCTGATTGCCCTTGAGCTGATGCGAGAGATGGATGATGAGACCTATCGTCGCATGGTGGCGGCCTACATCATCGGTACCAGCATCAGTCAGGAGATGCTCAACGACAATCCTCGCATCCGTCCTGCCCAGCGAGCTGACGATACGGGCGTGACCATCTGCTACAACTCCGTGCACGATGCGTCGTGTGCCCTGTGGCCGAGAAGCGCAGTCGCTATCAACCCCGTCAACTGGCAAACAGATGACACAGAAGCAACCCTCATGACTGAGCCTACCCCTCTTCTGCCCGTTGACCAGCAGAAGAAGGACACGCTGAAGGTACATCTCGATACCGCCTCCAGCCTTCTCTTCGTCAGCGGCTATACTGCCACCGACTATGTCCTCCCGCTCATCGGCTGCGAAGGCAACTATCACTCACGCGAAATCTGGCTCTACCGCGACCAGCTGCGCGAGAACATGCAAAAGCGTGTCAGCGCATTCAAATGACCAATTTAACAACACGCTCTTATGACTCGCGAGAAAGAAATATATAAGGTGACGCTGGTGGGTAGTGCGGGAAATGCAGCACTACTGACCTTTAAGTTTATTGCGGGTGTGCTGGGCAACAGCTCGGCAATGGTGGCCGATGCCGTGCACTCGCTGTCGGACTTTGTGACCGATATCCTGGTGTTGGTGTTTGTGAGCATTAGTGCCAAACCGCAAGACCGGTCGCACGACTACGGACATGGAAAGTTTGAGACCATCGCCTCGTTTCTGATTGGTTTGGCATTGGTGGCCGCAGCAACGGGAATTGTTGTATCAGGCATTCTGAAACTACTAGCTTGGATTAACGGCGAAGAACTCGAGTCGCCTGGTTGGATAGCACTTTGGGCAGCACTTTTGTCGATTGCTATCAAAGAATTGCTCTATCAATACACAGCCCGGCAGGGAAGGAAACTCAACTCACAGGTGATGATTGCCAACGCCTGGCATCATCGCAGCGATGCCTTGTCGTCTGTAGGGGCGGCCATTGGTATCGGCTTGGCTATTTGGCTGGGTAGGCGCTGGGCGGTTTGCGACCCGCTGGCATCCATTGTTGTTGGACTGATGCTGGTGAAGGTGGCTTACGAGTTGCTGAAGACGAGCATCAACGAGCTAACGGAAAGCTCGCTGCCTGCAGAGACGGAACAAGAGATTGAGCAGATTATCCAATCGTTCGACGACGTGCAGCAGCCTCACAACCTTCGCACTCGTCGCATCGGTAATCGCATCGCCATTGAGGTCCATGTGCGCATGGACGGACGATTGCCCTTGGATGTCGTGCATGAGCGTGCAACAACCATTGAGCGAAAACTGAAAGAGCGCTTTGGTGCAGACACACACGTTGCCCTTCACATGGAGCCGGTGAAATAGTTAAAGACCGTAGCTACGGGTAGCACTCTTCCTATTGAAGGGAACGAGGTTACATAACTCTCCGCTCGACCCGCAGGGGCGCTTTCTTTCTCCATTTCATTACGAAAGCGGCAGAGCCGAGCGCGTAGCGCAGCGGAGAAAGAACTTGAAACTAGAAACTTTAAACTAGACGCTCGACCCGCAGGGGCGCTTTCGTAGCGCAGCGGAGAAAGAACTAGAAACTATAATTATAACGCACATGCATAAAAAACGGGTATGGAATATTAACAAATTCGCAGATTTTTGTTAATTTTGCCGCAGTTTTATCAAAATACGGGCGTAAGAAACTGTAAATTCAAAACCAACACCTGCCACGCATGACAGAAAAAGGCGATTTCGACCAGCTGTTCCGAATGCTCTATGCCGAGCTGCACAGCTTCGCACGACGCTTC